>Ga0208622_1000002_pt1 | contig 117960 bp, 143 predicted proteins | sample CryBogCBH12Jul09_FD_184621 | JGI IMG/M metagenome (GOLD analysis project Ga0208622, IMG submission 184621) | Freshwater microbial communities from Crystal Bog, Wisconsin, USA - CBH12Jul09 (SPAdes) | ecosystem: Environmental > Aquatic > Freshwater > Lake | place: Crystal Bog, Wisconsin, USA... | reverse complement strand
GAGGGCATCAATGCTGGCCATGGCATCAATGCCGGCGAGGGCATCACGGCTGGCTGGGGCATCGAGGCTGGCGAGGGCATCAATGCTGGCTGGGGCATCAATGCTGGCGGGGGCATCAAGGCTGGCGATGGCATCAAGGCTGGCTGTGGCATCAATGCTGGCTGGGGCATCAAGGCTGGCACGGGCATCAATGCTGGCTGGGGCATCGATGTTGGCTGTGGCATCGAGGCTGGCTGGGGCATCGATGTTGGCTGTGGCATCGAGGCTGGCTGTGGCATCAAGGCTGGCTGGGGCATCAAGGCTGGCACGGGCATCGAGGCTGGCTGTGGCATCAATGCTGGCGAGGGCATCAAGGCTGGCGAGGGCATCAATGCTGGCCTGACGGTTTTCGCTGGAATTAACGTATATGAAAAATGCGCGATCGACAAGTATGAGATTCAATGCGCTACATTTATTGGTGATGTGGGTTACGGTAAGCTTGTCATCGTTCCCGCTCCAAAGAAAGAATCGAAGCCTGAATCCTCATGTGTTGGCAAGCTTATCGAGATTGATGGCAAGAAGTATAAGCTCATTGAGGCGTGACGCTGGGAAACAATTGGCTGTACAAGTCGACTCACTCAGTTTATTATGATCTCTCAACGGTATGTTAGCCGAGTACCACTGAGAAAACAATAAATCGGCAATTGAAAACAACATAACATGAACAATAAGACTGCAATCAAACAGCTCATCAAGAACTACAAAGCCACCGGCACACAGAAGGGTGCGATCCTCGAAACCCTCTCTCAAGGTATGCCGTTCACGAACGCTGAAGCTCGTGCGGCCGGCATCACCAATCCGACTTCCGTCGTGACCAAGCTTCGCGATGATGGCTTCATCATCTACTCGAATCCCCACAACGCGAAGACTGGCAAGTCCGCCACCGGGCGTCGTCCACACGCGTGCAACTATGGTCGCACTCCGGCCGGCATCGAGAATCGTTATCGTTTGAGCAACTAATCGCTCGAATGATCAATGGCGGCCGATCTGGATGTTCGATCCCAGGTCGGCCGCTTATCTTCAGATCGATCAATGAATTTTATGTCCAAGATCCCATACTCAGCGATGAAAGACACCCAATCCACGAATGACGTCGTTCAAGCGACCATTGCCGAACGCGGCAAGGTATATGGCGACGCGACTCTGTCCCACGAGAACATCGGTCTGGCATGGACCGCTCTGATTCAGCAGCACTATCAGATTCGCCTGGATCATGCGATGCCATCATGGCTCGTCGAGCTCATGATGGTGTCCTTCAAGGTTCAACGTGCCGCACGTGTGTTTCATGCCGACAACTACGTCGACGCACGAGCTTATCTTCAATTTGCCGAAAAAGATCAACAACCGCAATCAAATAATAATAAATCACATGCTTAAACTATCCAAGTTCACACTCGACGTTCTAAAGAACTTCGCATCCATCAATCCCAATCTCGTAATCAAGGAGGGCAATACCTTCTCGACGATCGCGGAGGCCAAGAACATCATGGCCACGGTCACGGTTCCGGAAACGTTCGATCGTTCCTTTGGAGTCTACGATCTAAATGAGTTCATCTCCGCATTAAATCTGATCGATGATCCGACAATCGATCTGCAAGAAGACTCCGCGATCCTTTCCAAAGACGTGACGACTTTGAAGTATCGATTTGCCAATCCATCGGTCCTCACGACTCCTCAGAAGGAGATCAAGATGCCAGTGGCCGACATTCAAGTGAAAGTCACGAATGCTCTGCTCTCCAAGATTCGCCGCGCCGCATCGGTCCTTGGGCATTCCATCGTCGCTCTGAAGGGTACAGTATCCGGCTCGTTGAGCCTGGTCGTTCTGGATCCCAAGGACACATCGGCCAACACGTTCTCGATCGAGCTGATCGAGAAACATCAGCTGGGCAAGGAGTTCTCTCTGGAGTTCCTGATCGACAATCTCAAGGTGATGAGTGGCGACTACTCCGTTGAAGTCTCGTCCAAATTGATCTCCAAGTGGACTCATCAGGACTTCAAGCTCGAATACTTCGTGGCACTCGAGAAGACCTCAACGATCTGATACATAATATCATGAAAGCTATCGGAAAGAATGTCATCGTCAAGCGTGAGGCGTCTTATGCTTCACAGCAGAGTAACTTACTCGTGACGATCGAGCCTGAATGGAAGTGGATCGTTCAGTCAGTAGGTTCAAAAGTCGAAGAGCCGATCAAGGTTGGTGATCGTGTGCAGGTGGCCGGAGGCAAGCAGATTGAGGTCTCCAAAGACACCTATCGTGTTCCAATCGAGTCCATCTTGGCCGTGTATACGGCATAACAATCGACGGTGTAGGTTGCCACCGTATCAAGAGCGTACCTATGGAAAGCGTGATTGCAAGGCGCGCAGAACTCCTAAAGTAGAATCAATAAACCCTTGCTTTCTATCGAGATGCATCGTCGTAGAAAGCGACTGCGGGAAGGAACGCCTGATGATGAGAATTCTTAGGAACGTCGAGTTTGACGAATTCGATTCAACGCCGGTGTGAAGCCGGCCATCTCGACCAATTTTATATGACATCTAATTCAAATGAATTCCTCTTCGTCGAAAAGTATCGACCACGCACGATCGACGAATGCATCCTGCCGACCTCACTGAAAAAGACGTTCAATGAGATCGTCAAGAGCGGTCAACTTCAGAATATGCTGCTGACCGGCACGGCCGGCCTAGGTAAGACCACGGTGGCTCGAGCTCTCTGTAACGCACTTGGCTGTGACTACATTCTCATCAACGGATCCGAAGAGTCAGGCATCGATGTGCTTCGTAACAAGATCAAGCATTTTGCTTCCACCTTTTCTCTGGGCGGCTCGAATCGGCCCAAGGTCGTCATTCTCGACGAAGCGGACTATCTGAATGCTCAGTCGACACAGCCAGCACTTCGTGCCTTCATCGAGGAATTCTCGGCCAACTGTCGATTCATTCTGACCTGTAACTTCAAGAATCGTATCATTGAGCCTCTCCATTCACGATTGGCCGTCATTGAATTCAACACGACCAAGAAGGAGTTGGCCGGTCTGGCCGGTCAGTTCATGACGCGATTGAAGAAGATCCTCGAGCTCGAGAAAATCAAGGCTACGGATGCCGTGCTGGCCGAGCTCATCATCAAGCACGCTCCGGACTGGCGTCGAGTTCTCAATGAGTGCCAGCGCCATGCGGCCTCTGGTGAGATTGCGGCTAATGCGATCGTTGGACTCTCGAACTCGAGCATTCAGGAACTCATCAAGTCTCTGAAGGAAAAAGACTTTCGTACCATGCGAGCCTGGGTCGTCGCCAACAACGACGTCGATTCAGCACAGGTGTATCGTTCGATCTACGACTCCATCACGGACACGGCGGAACCCACGGCGGTTCCACAGGCCGTCATCATCTTGGCAGACTATCAATATAAAAACGTCTTTGTGGCCGATAAAGAGCTAAACACGGTCGCGTGCCTGACCGAACTCATGGCCAACGTTCAATGGAAATGAAAATATATCGAGAAAAAGCCGGAGTAATATCCGAGAAGGCAATTTGGATATGCTTTCATGGTTGCTACATGTATACGGGTGATACCCTTTACCTTCTGATTCGAAACATGATGAAATACTGGAATAATGATCAAATGTTGATCGGATGAATGTGACTGAATCCAAATCCAAAAAACTATCATTCTTCGACTTCCTCAACTCGATCAATGAAGGAAGCCGCGGAAAGGATCTCTTTGCCGATCCGACGACGGAGGAGAAGGCATATGTTCCCTTCATGTGTAATCGCAGCCTCTCATGGTTCTCTGATACGATTCTGCTTGCCAATGAGATGAATCAACGACCAACGATTCCGACTCGAGCTCAGTATGAATTCCTACGCAACTCGATTCGTCCTCGTAAACGCTTCTCCAAGTGGCTCAAGAACGAGCCGTCCGATTCCATAGATCTAATCAAGAAAGCTTATGGATACTCTTCTGAGAAGGCTCGTCAGGTCGCTGATCTTCTCTCCGATGATCAGCTCAAAGCTATCGCTCGTTCACTCGATACAGGTGGAAAGTAGCTTTCGAATAAATAGAGTCATAGTGATCGAATTTTGCTATGACTCCACAACAAGAATCTCAAGACACACTTGCTCCTTGGTCTCCTCAGGAGATGCTCGAGGTAACTCTCAACGAGCCCGACGACTTTCTCAAGGTACGTGAAACGCTGACTCGAATCGGCATCGCTTCCAAGAAGGAAGTCAACACGCTCTATCAGTCTTGTCATCTGCTCCATAAGCGCGGATACTACTTCATAGTTCACTTCAAGGAGCTCTTCATGCTAGACGGAAAGCCATCGGACTTCTCAATCGATGATCTATCTCGTCGAAACACGATCGCTCAGCTTCTGGACGACTGGGGTCTGGTGAAGATTCGACACTCCGAAAAAGCACAGCCACAGAAGTTGGATCTCAAGCAGATCAAGATCATTCCGTTCAAAGACAAGCCAACTTGGAATCTGGTAGCCAAGTATCAGATCGGCAACGTTAAGAAAACGAAGTAGATTTCGATATAAATAGGAACAAATGTGTACTTGCGCTGTCAAATACTTCGAAAAATACGGGTGGGTAGGAGCAAAAAATCGCGATCGTGGGTATCCAACCAAGATCGAGATCGTTCAGTCCAATAAAGACGGCATTCAACGCATCTACATCGACGACACTCTTTCACGATGGACCGAGGGAGTCAATGAGTTCGGCGTTGGAATCATCTCGGCCTCATTCTCCGTCAAGCGAGATGAGAAAGAGGGAGAACTGGCAAGTAAAGGCAAAAGTAAGGGGATGCCCAAACCCGGCGACAAGTACAAGAAGTCTACGGACTACTACTCACCAGACGGCAAGAAGATTCGCAAGGCTCTTCTACAGACGACGGCCAAGGACGCCATCATGCTCCTTCAAGAAGAGGAACTGGCCGGTGCTACCTATGCCTTCGACACGGAACACTGCTACCTTCTCGAGGGCGGATGGAACGTTTCCAAAGAAGAGGAGACCAAAGACAATCCTCGTAAATACACTTCCACGGTCACGGAGATCTCCAAGGAGGTTGGATGGTCGGCTCGTACCAATCACGGCATCAACGTTCCTACACTAGGCTACTCGTCCACGGCCACGGACGAGAAGTTCATTCGCGCTCGTAAGTCTTCCGAGTCACGCTTGGCCATCGCCGCGGAAAGCGTTCCAGATGCCGTGAATCCACGAGATCTCATGACGGCTCTGGCTCGGTGTCCGAACAAGGACGATCAGTTCATGAATCCGATTCGCAAAGGCGATCCGGCCAAGGGTGAGATGGTTACTACGGGACAGATCCTGATCGTCTCGGGAGATCGTACTCTTCACTATCGTCCGATTCATTCCTCGATCGAATTCGACTATCATAAGCTTAATGGCGGCGAGAAGGCCAAGACTTTCTTCGAGATCATCTCGGATCGATCCCTTCTCAAGATGTATGAGAGTCTGAATGCCTCTTCCGTCTCCGCTTCTGGCAAGCTTTTTAGAAAAGTTGATAAAGGCACTCTGAAGGATCCGTTTCAGGAAGGCAAGTTCTTCATGACTCCGGATCTTCGACTCATCTCCGTGCAGGATCATGAACCCGCTGCGGCCGAGATCCTTGGTGGTAAGTACGATTCGGACGATTCATGGATGGATCGTTGGAGCGCTCAGTTGGCCGAGGCTGGATGGGTGCGAGTGATCTGTGACGGTGAAAGCCTGGTGTTTTCATGGAAGGCCAGTCCGTCTCAGATTCGTGAGCTCAAGAACTTGGCTATCGAGAATCAACTTATACTGATCGACGATGTCAACTCGAAATATCGCGTGCTGTGGCAACCCGGAATGGATGAAGGCACCGATCAGAAGAACTTCAAGAAGCTTCAGATCTACTGCGACATGGATGGTGTTCTGATCGACTTCGACACGCCTCTAAAGAAGCTTACCGGAGGCCTTCTGTGGAATGACGCGGTCAAGGAATATGGTCTCGAGGAACTCTGGCGTCGAATCAATGCTGGCGGTGTGGAGTGGTGGAGCGACCTTTCCTGGGCACAGGACGGCCATCAGCTCTGGAACTTCATCAAGGATAAGAATCCCATCATTCTTACGGCCGGTGCGACTTCTATGACTGGAGATCGTGCTGAGAGAGGAAAGAAGATCTGGTGCGCACGAGAATTAGGTAATTCCTTTGAAGTCATTGTGGCCGATCATGGAAAGGATAAGAAGTATTGGGCCGCGCCGAATCACATTCTCATCGATGATCTGGAAGAAAACATTCGCGCCTGGAGATCTCGAGGAGGCATCGGCATCCTTCATCGGAATGCCACTCAGACGATCGCGGAGCTCAAGGACCACTTGCTATCATGGTCCGATGATCCCGATGCGCTGGAAGAGGACTGGAGATCGCTGGCCGCGGCTGGATTGATCGGTGCGGCTTCTCTGACCGGAGCTCATGGCGCATCGGCCAAGCATCATTCCGTGCCTCATAACAAGGCACACATCACTCATACGATTTCCAATAAGATGACACCTCTGACGGCCACCACTCCAGAACAGCTCCTGATGGGCTACGAGAACTCCAAAGACAATCCTAACGGCGGATATGACAAAGCTTCCGGAAAGTGGTTTCCCGCGCGAAGTCTGGAAGGCGGATCCGACACGATCGCTTACGGTCACAAGATTCAACCCGATGAAGACTTCTCAGCAGGACTCACGGACTCTGAGGCGCTGAATCTTCTGAAGAAGGATATCGCGATTCGTGAAGCCTCGATTCGCATGAATCTACCGAGTTATGACACGCTTCCTCAGTACGTGAAGAACGCGATCCTCTCGGCTTGGTATCGTGGAGATCTGGGACCGAGGGCGACGCCAAAGACCTGGGCACTGATCACCTCTGGAAACTGGTCTCATGTGGCCAATGAGTACCTGAATTCAAAGGACTTTCGAAGCGGACTTTCAGGTGTGAAGAAGCGCATGCAAGACAATGCGGATGCCTTCTCGACCTATGCGCAGCAGTACGCTCAGACAAAAGTTTCACGGGCCGCCTAGTTCGTATATAAATAAACTCTGATCGGTCCAAGGTTGGACGATCTTCGATCATGCCTATCGGATGGTCGAGAAACACAACAACAATCGCTTCGCTTAATTGGAAGCGGGAAAGGAAAGTCATTATGCAGTATCCTCGTCATTACTTCATCGGGTTCAATCGTCTCTTCGATCTCCTCGAGACGGAAAACTGGTCCAACATTCAAACCTATCCTCCACACGACGTGCTGAAGATCTCGGATCATGAGTATCGTGTTGATCTGGCTTTGGCCGGATGGAAGCAGAAAGAGATCTCAATTGAAGTTCATAATGGAGAACTATCGATCTCCGGCACCAAGGGCCTCAACGAAAGCTCTCTCAAGTCCGCGACTCTTCATCAGGGAATCTCTCGTCGAGACTTTACGAAGAAGTTCACGCTGGCCGAACACGTGGAGGTCAAGTCCGCGGACTTCATTGACGGTGTCTTGTCGATCACGCTGATTCATAATATTCCGGATGAACTCAAGCCCAAGAAGATCTCCATCAATGCTGATAAACAGTGTCTGAAGGGTTGAAGGAAACCTTGATTTTAGGAAAAGCCTATGTTTTAGTGAGCCATTAAAACGAACGGTTTTCCTAAAACGAAAGCTTCTTGAATCGTAAATCAAACGGGGACGAAGGAAACTTTTATGTGTACTTCGTCCCCGTCTTGCGTTAAGATATCCGTTCAATGGCCAAACTAGACCTCGCATTCTACACATCGATCGCCCGTTCTATAAACTCGCTCCTGATTCGTGGGTATGATCGTAACGGTCAGAGAGTTCAGGAGAAGGTTCGTTTTCGTCCGACCATGTACCTTGAAGCCAAGGATCCATCAAAGACGAAATTCAAAGGACTCGACGGAACTCCAGTCGAACCTATGCAATTTGACTCTATGTCGGAATGCCGTAAGTTCGTGGAGACGTATAAGCACGTGCCATCCTTCAAGATCTATGGCAATGATCGTCACGTTCCGGCATTTATTCAAGCTCAGTTTCCTCTGAGCATTCATTATCAGCAGTCGCTGATTCGTACGTGCACGTTGGACATCGAGGTTGGTAAGGAAGCTTGGGGTTACTCGGAGGCATCGGAAGCCAAGAATCCCATCGTCGCGATCACGGTCAAGTGTTCGACGGATAATACGTGCCACACTTGGGGACTCAAGGCCTTTGATCCTTCACTCTGCAAGACGTCTCGATATATGATCGACTATCGTCAGTTTCAAACCGAGGGTCAGATGCTCGAGGACTTTCTTCGCTGGTGGATTCATCCGGATAACTCGCCAGACATCATCACCGGATGGAACACCCGTGCATTCGACGTGCCGTATCTGGCCACTCGAATCTCCAAGCTTGGTGGAGAAGAGGCTTCGAAGATGCTAAGTCCCTGGAACATCATTGAATCCAAGGAAGTAAAGCTCAAAGGTCGCATGCAGCTGATGTATGAGCTCGTCGGCATTCAACAGCTTGACTACATGGATCTCTTTCAGAAGTTTGGCTACACGTATGGTGCTCAGGAACAATACACGCTCGATCACATCGCCAAGGTTGTTCTTGACGAAAGCAAGTTGGAATATGAAGGCACTCTCGATGACCTCTATCATGCGGATCATCAAAAATTTTTGGAGTACAACATAAAAGACGTGGAGCTCGTAGATCGCCTCGAAGAGAAGCTCGGTCTGATTCAACTTGTGATGATGATGTCATACATGGGTGGTGTGAATTACGCGGACACTTTGGGAACCACGGCGATCTGGGATTCCATCATCTTTCGAAAGCTGGCCAATAGGAATGTCGTCGTTCCCTTTCAATCCGAGCCTCCATCTCATGTGCCTCAGTTTGCTGGTGGATACGTCAAGGACGTTCAGCAAGGAATGCATGAGTGGGTGCTCTCATGTGACATCAACTCGGAGTATCCCAATCTCATCGTGCAGTACAACATGTCTCCGGAAACCTACATCTCGCACGTGACGATGAAGGTCGATCCGAATCAGATCATCGATGCCGTGTTGACCGGTAAGCCGCTCTTCGACGAGGATCCTGGAGTCTGTGTTGCGGCCAACGGAGCGTGCTTTCGAAAGGACGTGAAGGGCATCATTCCGACTCTGGTTGAGGAGCTGTATACTAAAAGAAAACTCGCAAAAAATGAAACCCTTTCATTAAAAAGAAAACGTGAAATTATTGTAAAAAAGATTGAACAATTGAAGCAAAATGGAGTGCTTTGAGAGTATAAATGATGTGAATTTATGAGTGAATTTTTATTATTGCAAAAGGAATTGAAAGAACTCGATACCCAGATTTCTAACTTGGAAATCGAACAACAGTCACTGAAGGTGCTTCTCAATAGTTTGTACGGAGCACTCGGAAATCGTTTTTTCCGCTACTTCAACATTAAGGTGGCCGAGGCCGTGACTCTGTCCGGTCAGACGGCCATTCGTTTGGCCGAAGCTACCGTGAATCGTTACGTGTCTAAGATGATTGGCATCGAGAAGGATCGAGTGTTGGCCGTCGATACCGACTCCGTGTATGTGACTCTGAAGGACGTGATCGACAAGTTCAAGCCAAAAGATCCTATCAAGTTTCTCGATGAGTTCTATGAGAAGGGTATTGGTCTGGAACTCGAGGTCGCATTCAATAAGTTCGCCAAGGCTACCAATGCTTATGTGAATCGCATGATCATGAAGCGTGAGGCCATCGCGGATCGTGCCGTATGGACGGCCAAGAAGCGTTACATTCTAAACGTTCTGGACAATGAGGGAGTGCGGTACACGGAACCTAAGCTAAAGATCATGGGGATTGAAGCGATCAAGTCGTCGACTCCGGCCGTCTGTCGTTCGGCCATGAAGCGCATGTTCAAGATCATTATGACTGGCAATAAGGCGGCTACTCAGGAAGCCATCGCGGAATTTCGCAAGCAGTTTTCTTCCATGAGTCCTCGAGAAGTCGCCTTTCCTCGAGGAACTTCAGATGTTGATGGTTGGCAGAGTAATGGAACCATCTATCAGAAGGGAACACCGATTCACGTTCGTGGAGCACTTCTGTACAATCACTGGATCGAGGCCAAGGGCCTGACATCCACCTATCGAGGCATTCAGTCTGGCGACAAGATTCGCTTCGTGTATCTGAAGATTCCAAATGAGATTCAGGAGAACGTGATCGCCTTTCCGGCCGCAGGAGATCTGCCGAAGGAACTCGGCCTACATAATTCTGTCGACTATGACACTCAATTCGAGAAGACGTTCTTGGAACCTCTCGATCTGATTCTAAAGTCGATCGACTGGACGTCCGAAGATGTCGGTAGCCTTGAAAGCTTCTTTTAAGATTATGACGAAAGCAACAGATAACAACGGTCAATACTGGTACATCGGTCAATACACCATTCACAGGTCATCGACGACCGCAAATGAGACATTCGTCGTGGCATTCAACAATCGATCGATTGGAGTGTTTTCAAATCTGAGCGCGGCGATCTCCGAGGTACTCATCGAGCAAGGATGGTCGTGCCGACATATTTCCGAATGGGCCGAACATATCTTCAAGGACATAGCATGAAAGCAATACTAGAATTCAATCTGCCCGAAGAAGAGGAACAACACGCTGATGCCATCAATGGTACACAGTACAAGTTCGCGATTCAGGAGCTTGATGAATACCTACGGCGTCGACTCAAGTATGAGAAACTTTCCAACTATGATGAAGTCAATGCGATTCGCACGGAACTTCACAACATTCTAAATTCTCGAAACTTAATCATCAATCAATAATCATTATGAGCTTAAACTGGAATCAAGACATCAAGGATATGCATAAGCATTACGGCGTGAAGACCAAGACTCTCACGCTATCGAAGGAACATCTGCGCGAGTACCTCAGCTTTCGCTTTCGCTTTTTGCAAGAGGAACTCAATGAGGGAATGAAGGCCGTTGAGGCCGGTGATGCCGAAGAAATCGTTGATGCGCTGATCGATCTCTGCGTCGTAGCCATCGGCACTCTGGATGCATACGACGTCGACGCTCAGGAAGCTTGGGAAGAAGTTCTGCGCGCCAACATGAACAAGAAGGTTGGCATTAAGGCGTCTCGTCCGAATCCTTGGGGACTTCCGGATTTGATAAAAGAGCCGGGATGGAAAGCGCCTGATCATTCCAACAATCATGGAATCATTTCGAAGGCATACGAAAAATAAACGTTTACGTTTGCCGAGCTTCATGGTATGATGCTCATACTTCATCATGATAGCTTTGACTATATTCAAGTCGATCTTCGATAACAAGACTCATCGTCGAATGGAATTCGATTCCTTTGACGAGCTTGAGTCGCTTTTATATGAGCTGTCCAGAGTCCCCGGATACAAGCCCAAGAAGGAAGAAAGATTCTGCAAGGATGCGTCTCCTCTGATCACTCCGGCGATCTTCAAGCCAGGTACCACTAGATCTAACGCCAACGTCGACTGCTGGGCCAAATGGGCGGCCATCGACGTCGATGAGTATCCAGTCGGTGGCTATGACGATGCCGTGAAAGCGTTTTCGCTCTATCGCTCCGTGATCTACTCGTCGGCCTCTTCGAAGAAGGAGCATCCGAAGTTTCGAGTCGTCCTCGAGTTAACTTGTGCGATTTCGGCCGATAAGATCAGGCACTTCTGGTATGCGCTGAACAAGGAGTTTAAGTCCCTGGCCGATCCGCAGACCAAGGATCTCAGTCGCATGTACTATGTTCCGGCTCAGTATCCAAACGCGTACAACTTCATCTTCTCGAATAAGGGTCCGGCTTTGAATCCATATGAACTCATGAGCCGATGGCCATATGTCGAGAAGCATTCCACTGGAATCCTCGACAATCTGCCAGAACACGTGCAGAAGGCCATCGAGAAGCATCAGAGAAGTCAATTGACCAATGGTCATAAGTATTCGTGGACATCATACCGTAACTGTCCGTTCGTAAAGCGCGAGCTCATCAATCAGTATCGATCGATCTCGTCGACCGGCTGGTACTTGAAGATGTATCAGGTCATGTCCTCGATTGCCGCCACGGCGATTCGTCGCGGATATCCAATCACGGCAAGAGAGATCGCCGATCTATGTCGTGAGCTCGATCGAGATACCGGATCGTGGTATAAGAATCGAGGCATGGAGACCGAGGCCGCGCGAGCCATTTCCTTTGCACTTCGTGGAGCGTCTAGATAATTTTATGAATGTCGCCGTCATTACTCCCTACTATAAGGAAGATCCCGATACTCTGGTCAGATGCATGCGTTCCGTGACGAGTCAGACTCACCCATATGTGTCTCACTTCATTGTTGCGGATGGTCATCCTCAAGCCTGGATCGATGATTTACCGAGCGTGAAATTCGGCAAGAATCGTCATTTTTCGATTCCAAACTGCGGAGACTATGGTGACACTCCACGAGCGATTGGTGCGGCCATTGCCTGTAATCAAGGATTCGACGCCGTGTGCTTCCTCGATGCGGACTGTTGGTATGAATCCGATCACGTAGCCGAGGCTATATCTAAAGTTACGGATCAGACTCCGATCGTTACGACTGGAAGGACTTTGCGAGATCTGCAAGGTGAAGTCATTGCCACGTGCCTCGAATCCGACGGCGTTAACTTTTGTGATACGAATTGCTATCTGATCGCTCGATCGGCTTTCAATCTCATCGGATTCTGGACATTTAAGGAGAAGAAACTCGGTATTATCGGAGATCGTATCTTCTGGCATCATTTGCCTAAGCAACATGTGGCGAGATCTTTCAAGCCTACGGTAAACTATACGACTAAGTTTGCCGTTCATTATACCGGTCACGGCAAAGTTCCTCCACCTGAGGCCATCGTCTTCGTCAATGGAGCAGATGGACTACCTCGTGCGGAAAAATACTATAAATGATATTATGATTACGGCACTCATAGGACCTAATGGGAGGTTGGGCAATCAAATGTTTCAATATGCGGCTCTGATGGGCATCGCGACTAAACAGAATCTCGATTGGGGAATCGATCGACGATATGGAAATTCTCTTACGTGGAAAGAATTTCCGATTGATAATACCTTTCACGCCATGACGGTTGATAAGGCATTTAATCTGTCGTGTAAGGATTGTGTTCCTGGCGAGTATAAGTTTGCCATTGAGAATAGTCCAAATGAATTTCATTTTCAAGAGAAATTCTTTCATACAGGTGATAATGTATGTCTACGTGGATACTTTCAAACTCATCGATACTTTGAACACATTGAAGATCGGGTACGACGTGAATTCACTTTCAAACCCGAGATCATCGAAGAAGCCAAGAAATATCTTCGTCCTGATCATGAGACGGTATCGATTCATGTTCGGCGAGGTGACTATGTGCAAAATACATGGCATGGCTTATGCGATGAAACATATTACCGTAGGGCCATTGAAGAGAACTTTTTGGATAAGCCATATGACTTCATCTACATCACGGACGATCCGGCATTCCTGGGGCAAAAGATTCGTCCGAGCGATTCGGTCCGTCTTTGCACGGCTAACAATCAGTTCGTCGAGCTATGCCTGATGTCCCTGTGCCAGCACAATATCATCGCAAACTCAACGTTCTCATGGTGGGGAAGTTGGCTAAACTCTAATCCAAATAAGAAAGTTATAGCTCCGTCTGTGTGGTTTCGTCAGCACCTGGCGGAGGCAAATATCAGCGACCTGTATCAGAAAAACTGGATCATTATATGAAATTCTTCTCGACCTTCATACCACCTTCTCTTTATGAGAAGACTCTTCTGACTGGAGAAGACTTCATTCTTCCGAGCAAAAAAGTCGACTTCTCCGATAGGAACGTTACCGTATTCACCGACTTTATTCCGAATACAGATCAGCTGAAACTTAGCGCATGTAACATACTCGTCATACAGGAACCGAATCAATTGTTTGGTCTACACGACTGGGCGATCACAAATCATCGAGCTTTTAATTTGATTTTGACTTGGGGAGATTCAATACTGTCAAAGTGTCCAAACTCCATGATGTTTCCCTTTGGTACGTCTTTCATCTGGGACAACAAGCGGACATATCAGAATATCAGCATCAAAGAAAAGAAGTTTGAAACTTCATTTCTTTGCGGTGTCAAGAATGCCATCGAGGGTCATCGGCTTAGACACAGCATCTTCAACTCTCGATCTTCAGTGACAACTCCAAACAGCTGGATCTTTCAATGCGAACCTCAAGACAAAGTAGTATGCTGGAAAAGCATGTTCCATATCGCGGTCGAAAACTCGAGGAATAAGAACTACTTTACGGAGAAAGTGATTGACAGCTTCCTGACCAAGACCGTTCCCATATACTGGGGATGTCCAAATCTATCAGACTTCTTCAATCCAGATGGGTACATCACGTTCAATGACGAGAACGAACTCATTCAAATCGTCAATGGTCTAACGGAAGAAGACTATCATAAGAGGAGTCAGGCAATCGAAGATAACTGCCGGAGGGCTCTCTACTGGGGTGACTATTTCTATCGTCTGAGTGAAATACTTGAGAATCTAAATCTACCCAAGCTATGAACGATCCGATCGTATCGATATGCATTCCAACTTATGAAATGGCCGGTCAAGGCGTCGCTTACCTTGAACATTCATTTTCAATACTAACTCGTCAGACATTCAAGTCTTTCGAAGTGATCGTGTCCGATCAGAGCATCGACGATGGGATCAATCGACTATGCGAACGATGGAATGATCGTTTACTCATTCGATATGTTAAAGCGATGAATCGAGGTAACTCTTCTCACAATACCAACAATGCGATTCATCACGCATGTGGAAAGGTGATAAAGCCACTCTTTCAAGATGACTTCCTAACTTCCGATCGAAGTCTTGAAGCAATGATGTTCTATTTCGCGGGAAGTCAAAACTACTGGTTGGCAACGGCTTCATGCCAGTCTCCGGACGGTGTCAGGCTGGAACGACCGAACTTTCCATTCTATCATGATGAGATTCAATATGGCACAAATACTATCAGCTCGCCGAGTGTCATTATGTTCAAGAATGAAAACGTCCTGCGATTCGATGAGAATTTGATATGGCTGATGGATGTCGACTACTATAAGCAGCTGTATGATAAGCATGGGCTTCCAGCGATCTGCAATCAGATCACGGTGGCAAATCGCGAGCATTCGAATCAGATAAGCTCGTCTTTGGTTAGCGATGCGAAGAAGCAATCTGAACTTGAATATGTAAGAAGAAAGTACGTGCGCACATGAGATTCAAAGCAATTTATGTGATGACTCCGGCTCAGTATCAGGCCGGAGGGATCGAATCATTGTATCAGTTGATCGACGGCATCAATCGACTTGGAGGTAAAGCTATACCGATCTTTGATCGTCATTGCTCGAATCCGGTCCTAAACATCTATGCTCACTACAAGTTTTCAGAGTATGGATTCTCTGTTCCAGACGAAGCTGAAAGTCTACTAATCGTTCCTGAAGTGTGGACCGCGATGCTTCCTTCATTCAAATCGATATCACGGGCTATCTGGTGGCTAAGCGTTGACAACAATCATTCTAAGTTTCAGGACTTTCACGACACCTCAATTACTCACTTCTGTCAGTCGCGGTACGCTTACGACTACGTCACTCGCAATGGAGCTAAGAATGTTCACATGCTGAACGATTACATCTTTGGTGCCAATACGATTCAAGACATTCCTCTATCAGAGAAGCAAGACTTCGTATGCTATAATCCGGCCAAGGGGTACGAAGTGACGATGCAGATCATGACGGAGAATCCGAACATCGACTTCAGACCGATCTCAGGACTGAATCGAGAACAGGTCATCGATCTCCTGTGCAAGAGCAAGATTTATATAGACTTTGGGAATCATCCTGGAAAGGATCGAATCCCTCGTGAAGCTTTGCTTTTCGGTAACTGTGTTATCACAAATCGTAAAGGTTCAGCGGCTTTTAGTGAAGACGTAACGGTTCCAGACATGTATAAACTCGGCGATCACCGAATGATAGGTGAAGTGATTCGACGATGTCTGACTTCATATGAGACGATTATAGACGAATTTGCTAATAGTAAAAACATTCTTAAACATCAATGTTCTGACTTGGACATGCAAATCAAGGAATACTTATTATGAACGATCTAGGACCAAATCAAGAGATTCTAGCACAAACCGTCGATTCGCTTGGATCCGACAGAATGTTTGTGGATCTAGGCGTTAGAAGCGGAGAGTCGTCGATGATGATGATTCGCGATGCTTCTGCTCGAAATAATAGAGTGCACGGAGTCGACATTGACTCTGCTCAGGTTCCATCTTATCTGACGAATCATGAACGATATGCATTCATACTCGGAGACTCAGTTACGATCGGCAAACACTGGAACAAAGGATCCATCGACCTGCTCTTCATTGACACGTGCCACATCAAAGAGCAGGTTCTTTGTGAGCTATTCTTCTGGTTCCCTCACATCAGGGAAGGTGGCTATGTCGTATTCCATGACACCGCATGGCCGAAAGACAAGCACGATATGTACGGAGGCATAGTCTGGGAAAGGCCAGAAGAAGCGGTCAAAGCGTTCTTCGGCATCTCGAGTCTGGATCAAAAGACTGAATTTGTCGAGTCGAAACATTATCCGGAATCATGGGGAATGACGTTCGTGCAAGTGAAAAAGCAATTTTCTCCTCAGCAGAACTTCAAAGATTGGCGGGCTACATTTGAGAAACGAAACCATCTCCTCGACATCCTGTCGAAGACCATACGTCTGCCTGAATTTGAAAAGCTATGAAAGTTAACGTCGTCGGATGCGGCCTCTCTGGTATCACGGCCGCACGACTCCTGACCGATGCTGGACATGAGTGCCGCATTTTCGACTCGCGCAAGCACATCGGCGGTAACTGCTATGATTCCAATGTATGTGGAGTGACGGTTCACAACTATGGCCCTCACGTCTTTCACACGGACGATGAGCGAGTGTTTGAATTCCTATCCCGTTTCACAGAGTGGACTCCATTTAAGCTTCAGCCGAAGGGAAACACTCGCCTTGGGCTAGTATCGCTTCCATATTCTCGAAAGACCGTCGCCGAGATTGGTCGCGAGCTGTCTCAGGAAGAGATCATTGAGTATATGTTTCGCGAGTACTCCGAAAAGCAATGGGGAGTTCCGTTCGATCAAATCCCAGCAAGCATCACGAATCGCATCCCGAAGACCAAGGATTGTGACGATCCCACCTGGTTCGAAGGCCAGAAGTATCAGTGCATTCCCCGAAACGGATACACGAAAATGTTCGAAGCCATGCTCGAAGGCATTCCTGTAGAGCTCGGATGCGCCTCAGACGAATGGAAGAAGCACTCGACAGACCTGATCGTCTACACTGGAAAGGTCGACGAGTACTTCAACTTTCGATTCGGTGTCCTTCCTTATCGTTCTCTCAGATTCGTTCATAAAGTAACGAGTGAGCGCATGCCGTTTTGCATTCAGAACGAGAACAATAGAACGAACGACTACACTCGAAAGTACGATCACGGTTACTTCACTGCAAATCATGAAGGATTGACTGTCATCACCGAGGAGTATCCTCAGACTTGCGGAAATGAAGACGTTCCGTTCTATCCAATCCCATTCGGAGAAGGCCTGAAGGTCTATATGGAATACAAGAAGCTGGCTGATGCGGAGAGGAAGACAATCTTCCTGGGACGATTGGCAACCTATACTTACCTCGACATGTGGATGGCCGTCAAGCAAGTGATGATTCGAGTCGATCGAATTCTGTCGTAATTTCGCCGTGTACTTCTGAACCTTTCATGGTAATATGATCTGGCAATGGACGAAGATGATCAGACATACGGACTGATCGAGTGCCAGTGCTGTCACGACCTACACGACGTCTTTCAGATGCGTGTAGATGAGTACGGCAACTGCTACTGTGATCGATGCATGTCTGAATCCATCGTCATAGATAAATCACAACATACATGAACAACAACTCCAAACGTAATAAACCTGCGATCCTCGAAGTCGACATCGGTGCCAAGCGAAAGTCCAAGAAGCCCAAGGTGGCCGCGTCGGCAAGTCGATATGGCAAGCCGGGTCCGAGTTTGCTCGAGCAGTCATACATCTGTGGCCATCGTCCTCGTCCGGCCTAAATCTTAATGCGTTGCGGGTCAAGTCGATTGGACAGGACGTCCTCTCTGATCGATCAGGGAAACCGCCCGCGACGCTCCAATTTATCCCGTTCCTTTGCCGGACGAGATTCGGGAATATACTAGGCGATACGCTGAGGAAAGCTCGAACGAAGTGCAAGTGGGCAAATACTGCTGAAAATTCCGGTGGACACTTGCAGCGGGATATTTAATTTAGCGGGTGTAGCTCAATTGGTTAGAGCGCTGCCCTGTCACGGCAGAGGTTACGGGTTCGAGCCCCGTCACTCGCGCCATATGTTTAGAGCGGTAGCGGAAGTGAGTAAGTGGCCGAATGACTGAGATGCGGCCTTTCATGATAGAATTATCTCAGAATAAATTTTAACTGCAGGGTAGATCAGTGGTAGATCGGGTGGCTCATAACCACCAGGTCGGCGGTTCGATTCCGTCCCCTGCTCCCAATTTGCCGAATCGGAGGACAAGGGGCTCCATGCCCCGTCCGGTAAGATACTAGTCACTCGACAACGGCTTACTCCGATTCGGCTCGATTTTTTTATTATGACACCTAAAAAACAAAAATCCCTTTACGACAAGTATCCAAAGATCTTTGCCTCCGCGTCGAAGCCAATGACGGAGACGTGTATGTGCTGGGGAATCGAATGTGACGACGGATGGTATGACATCCTCGACACACTCTGTGCACAAATTCAACATCACTGTGATCGTGATGAATATGTTCCTAAGTATAGTCCGATCACTTACTGGGTATTTCGTGAGTGGCATCGCTTCTACAATCGATTCATCGAACGTTGGGCTTATCGGCACTTCATCACGAAGGCCGGAGTTCCACAAAGCTTTCCGGTAGATGGTTCTCCTGAATATGCTCGATATGACGGTCAATGGAAGAAACTGGTGGCTTTTCAAGACAGATGGGACGCCAGATGGATATTTTACCAAGAGCTCTCTGGTCGAAAGGTTCATCCTCAAGTTACCTTTGAACAGGTCAAGGAGAAGTTCGGAACTCTGCGTATCTACAAGAATGTCTCGGACGAATATGTGGATGGCTTGATCTCCATGGCCGAGTCCTGGTCCGCACGAACATGCGAGGCCTGTGGATCAAATCATGATGTGAAGTCGAGGTCCAATCACTGGATCGCTCTGCGTTGTCGTGAGTGTCGAGACGACGAGACTCAGAACTATAACTAATCCATCGACCCTATGGTCTAGCGGTTAGGACACCTCCCTTTCACGGAGGTAGCCCGGGTTCGATTCCCGGTAGGGTCGCCATTTACAATGCAACATACAATGCAACACATCTACACGATCAATGGAATCATCATCGACTTAGTCGTGATCGTATACCTGATCAAGGACTTCATCGACCATCAAAAACGCCCATGACAAATAAAGAAAAGCTTGGACGATCAGGCGAACTATTGCCGCACGAACGGGAATACTGGTCGGCATTCGTCACCCACGACCCAGACGCCTGCGCTGGTAACCACTGCCCCGTCCACAACCCGAGCAACCACACGATGCGCTACTGGCCGCTGAACTACCGCACCGACCGAGGCATCACCGAACGAATCTGCCGCTGCGGAGTCGGCCACCCCGACCCCGACTGCCAACGCGCCCAAAAAGACTCGACGCACGGCTGCTGCGGCTGCTGCACCAACCCAAACTACTACAAATGAACATCTGAAGCCGGACTATCTCTGAGAAACAATTTACTGTACTTCAGCGGCTCAATGCCGTATGATGTCTCTTCATTTTATGTCACCTATTCTATCAACATCTCGTGAATCGATTCGCGTCTTACAAGAATGCATTGAATTGCAGACTCGTAAAGGCGTGGACTATCAAAATGCCGTGTCTCGAATCAAGCAAGCCGATTACTATCCAAATGGCATCTTGACTCTGATGGACATCGTCCATGCCAAGAAGCTTCGTTTGGAATCCGTGGTTTCAGCCATGCTAAACGATCCAAACTATCAACCCAACTTCGAATCGATCGAGGACTCGGCCAAGGACATGGCTAACTATTGCTCGTTCATCGTCTCATACTGTCGAGGCAAGATGGATGGTCAAAAAGCAAATCATGACATTTTTAATCGTCCCAAGAAGGAGGTCAAGGGATAATGCGGAACATCAATGACATTCGCAAAGAGTTCTCGGATCTTTTGAGGAACGAGAACTTCACGATCGACAAGACCGGAGCTCTGACCGTCGAGATCATCGGAGTTCAATTCATGGCCGATGAGCCGACGATCTTTGGCTCCGTGAATGACGACTACGTGAAGCGTGAGCTTCAATGGTATGAGTCAAAGTCACTAAACGTGAATGACATTCCCGCCAAGGTTCCAGAGATCTGGAAGAAGATCGCGACGCCCAATGGATTGATCAACTCGAACTATGGATGGTGCATCTGGTCGAAGGAGAATGGTAGTCAATATGACGGATGCCTGAGAGAACTCATCTGCAATAAGAATTCACGTCGTGCGATCATGATCTACACGCGTCCTTCCATGCATGAAGACTTCTGTAAGGACGGCATGTCGGATTTCATCTGCACGAACACGGTTCAGTACTTCATTCGTGAGAATTCCATGCATGCCATCGTCTCGATGCGAAGCAACGATGCCTGGGCTGGATATCGTAACGACTACGCCTGGCAGCTTCATGTATTGAAGAAGCTTCTGAATGACTACAATCGTTTGACGGAATCCAACGTCGATCTGGGTCACATCGTCTGGAACGTTGGAAATTTACATGTCTATTCGAGTCAGTTCTATCTGATCGATCATTTCGATCTGACTGGACAGCACTCGATAAGTAAGGAAGAATATCGTAAGTTCTATCCTAAAGTACGCCCCTATGCAAACTGAAGTCGACAAATGGGACATAAGATTTTTGGACATGGCTCGACAAGTCGCATCATGGTCCAAAGATCCATCGACTCGTATTGGAGCGGTTGTTGTTCGAGATCGAAAGATTTTGTCTACTGGCTACAATGGCTTTCCTAGTGGAATTGAGGATAATCCAGATCGTCTAAATGTTCGTGAAGTCAAATACAAGTATATTGTTCATGGCGAGATGAATGCGATCTACAACGCGGTCGAACATGGTGTTTCTCTGAAAGGAGCAACTCTCTATGCCACTGGCTTACCAATTTGCTCTGAATGTGCCAAGGGAATCATTCAGGTTGGTATTAAACGCGTGGTCGTTCCACGACAGATCGTGGCCGAGCAATGGATTAAGTCATGTGACTTTACTAAAGAACTCTTTGCGGAAGCCGGAATTGAATACGATTGGATTCAATATTATGAAAATTGAAGCGACTCCATACTATCAGGACTTTCTGCGGTATTACGATCTGGCTCGAGAGCAACAGACCAAGTGCAATGTCTCCTCTCTGCCTCCATATGGAATGATGACTCATCGAGAATCGAAGATGGGTGATGATCTCATGGAACACGTCGAACTGTACGACGTCGTCGAGCGTAAGTATGCCGGATTCTCTCAGATCGTCAATGACGTCTTCTATGGATGGACCGATCGTCATCCGTACTGGAAGAAGATGCAAGCCGGAATGATCACCGAGCAGAGGAGTCAAGTGGCTCATGACTGGATTGGAAAGCATGATGACTTCTCTCTGGCCGAATGGCTCTACATCTTCATCCTTCATCGAGTGTGTGGTTCTGGCATCAACTATGCTCAGAAACCTTCGGGGTACCATAACACTCTCCTCTTCAAGCTTCATCGAGCCAAGACGATCGAGGATATGTGCGAGATGGTCCGTCATGAGTCGAACTCATTCTACACATCCGTGGGTTATCAGTTTCCGGCGTTTCCCAAGCCTTCATCGAAGTACAAACGTGGAGGAGACTACTTCCTTTGTGAGTATGCTCCACGACTGGCACGAGATCTGGCCGATTGGCTCGTGAAGGGTCAGAAGAAGACTCTTCGAGAGATCGGAAGCTTCATGCTTGACTGGAACGTGCGAAATGGCCTGAGACAGTATCACTTTCAGTACGCGGCGATCGTGGCCGACATCGCCGACTGGTATCCTCAATACGTCGTTCGCGACTCGATGTTCTTCTATGGTTCCAATGCGATCGAATGTATCTCGTACCTGGCTCGTCCCCTCAAGAAGATGAAGACCGAAGACTTTCTAGACTCGGTCATGGAGATGGCATGCAAAGATACCGGCAGTGTGCCTTACGATTGCGAAGATGTTTGCTGTGACTACATTCGTTGGGTGACATCGTATGTTCGCCTGGGAGAAGCCTACAATACGATCGATCGAGATCGAGTATTCAGTTCCACGAAGATCATTCATCCGTACGGTCGTCAGCTTCCTATGCTTAAGCTCGGCCTCGTGAAGACGTTCAACGATTCAACACAGAACTTCTATTACGACGAGGTGCTGAAGGCGAACAATCTGACTCCACAGGCCTACATCAAGCTTGTTCAATCCCATTCTGACTTCAAGGACTGGATCGGAGTGCCTGATAAGTTCCCCACTAAATAATTTTACCATGAAACCATATACGATAGTTACGGATGGAAGCAACAAGGATATTCCGATGGGCATGTCTCGATCTGAGGCCAAACAATACTATGCGGAGATCTGGGGGACGTTTAAGTCCAAGATCGCCGAGCCGATCGTTGAACGCTTTAGAGATAAGTACATTTTGCGCGCGGATCTGGCACCAGGTGGACTAAAAGCCTTTGGCGGAGAGCGAGTGATCGCCGAGACGAATAAGGATACGCTCGTGTACTGCGCCCCTCGCCAGGGTCATGCTCCGGATGCTATTGCGATGCTCGCGGAGATGTATGGTAAGAAGTGCGTCTTCTTCTGTCCGGCATCCTCGGAAGTTTCCAATCATCAAGGATCTCTGGCCGCGTATTCACATGTAGACCTTCGATTCTTCAAGATCGCCGCGATGCCGGTTCTCAACTCATATGCACGTAAGTGGGCCGAGGCCAACAATGCTCAATACCTTCCATTTGGTCTGACCGGAAACCCCATGGTCACGGCTGGCTTGGCCAACATGGCCAATACGATTACAAAAATCATCGGCGATGAGCCCACGGAAATCTGGTGTGCGGTTTCTACTGGCACGATGGTCCGTGCATTGCAGATCGGATGGCCGACGGCTCAAGCATATGGAGTCGCCGTGGCTCGAAACATTCATAAGGGAGAGATCGGCGATGCCAAGGTGGTTTCGGCCACGATGCCATTTTTGACTCCTCATAAGTGTGCCAAGACTATGCCGTTCCCGTCCACGGCCGCATACGATGCCAAGGCATGGGAGGGATTCGTCAAAGACGGAAAGCCAGGTGCGATATTCATCAATGTCGGCTCGGACGCTCACATCAATCGCAACCTCTCGAAGGTTGACGTGAAGCGCATCAACTCTCAGCGCAAGTGGAAAGACTTCGGTGATCTGGACCGCAGTCGCATGTGGAATGAATAATATAAAATATGAATAGAGAAATTAAGTTTAGAGTCTGGTGCAATACCACCAAACATTTTACGGATATTCCATTTTATTCCTGTAGTGGTGGACAATTACTATGGCATCACACAGGCAATCAAATAACAATATCCAATATTGATGATGGCGATTATGTGATTCAACAATACACAGGACTCAAAGATAAAAATGGTAAAGAGATATATGAAGGTGATATTGTAAATTTCACTGAATATGGAATGACTCATGGGCCTGAAGCCGAAAATGTAAAAAATGCTGAGGTGTGGTATTCATCTGAAGATTGTGCGTTTGCTTTTGGAAAATACAAATCTGCAGATTATACATGGTGGTATTCGATGGTGGATGTTTTGTGCGATTTCGAGGTGGTTGGCAACATATTTGAAAATAAGGATTTACTAAAATGAACGATAAAGACACAAATATTAACAAAACAATGGAAGCCCAATCAATCGCGTGTGACCATTCAAAACGTCACTTTCACTGGACTAATACCGCTGAATATCAATTGGAGTATTGTCCTGTTTGTAGCCATATTAGAAATTTTTGGTTTAAGTCGTTTTGGAAAAGATTGAAATCTCTGTTCAAAAATGAGACCCTATAATTTATCTAGATAAGTAATAATTCGGATCGAGATAAAAAAAACAATAAACAATATGAGCAACAAAACATACACACGGGAAAAAACGGTAAAAATCAGTGACTGTCACGGCTACTATCATTGGCTCGTCGAGCAGGATCAACAGGCCCCGGGGTTTGTTACGCTGAAGTACATCGAGAACGAGGAAGACGTAACGACGTTTACGTTCGAGCCTCGCGCGGCTCGTCTGATCGCTGATTCGCTCCTCGAGATCGCCGATTCAGTCGAAGAACGCGAATAACATGAGTCTCGAGCCTTTCATCGAGGGATCCATTCCCTATCGCAACATCGAGTATCCAAATACGACGCAGGTACTATTGAAAGACGGTAAGCCTACGGATTCTTGGATGCGTGAGTGGACTCAAGACGAGAGGCTCGAGAAGTTCTTTGAATTCTGCCGAGAGTTTGATAAGCGAGAAGATCGTCTCCTTCGAGAAGACTATCAGATCTTCTCCCATCGTCTTCATTGGCATGAACATCCTTTCGTGGAGCTCATGACAGGAGTAAAAGACTCTCGTGATCGTCTTTGGTACGCCCTCGTCTTCTCGTTTACCAATGAGCATTGGGGTACTCTAACTCATCTGATGACCCACGGCATCGATAAGACTCGCGAACACTTCAAGCATAATCGCCATGCCCGTTCGGACCTCTTTCAGATCTACTATCCCAAGGGTACGGACGTGAAGGAGTGGCTCCTGACTGGACCGCTGAAAGCGGCGAATGCTCTGCATCATCACCTTACAAACGGCAAGAGGTACACGATGATGCAGTTTGCCAAGATCCTCGAGGCTCACTTCAAGAAGGAACAAAACTTTCGTTCTCCGCTCTATCCGTGTAAGAACACGGCTCGATACGTCGCAATGGCCTATCCTCATCTCGTCGATCCGGAGTCTGTCCTTTTCGGCGGCACCGGACACTTCGACGGCATGCATCAGATCTTCCTCGAGAACGTCAACGGCAAGGTGAAGTATGAGATCGATGCGGACGGCGAGTTCGTTCCAAAGAATCATCAGGCCAACGTGTGGCTTTCTCAGATGAGTTACCTCTGTGAGCATCCAGACAATCCTATGACTTCGCAGAAGATGCTGAACGTAGAGGATAAGTCATGTTTTTTTGCAAAGTCTATTTTTATCCATCATGGCGTAAAACATCCAACGAAGCGTATTCCTTATGATTGGATCTTTCCGATGGATTTCGATCTGGCCAAGCATCCGGAAGGCAAGGTCGTGCTGAATGGGCACACGACGCGTCGTCTCTGGGATAAAAATTACGATCGCGCTACTTTGGAATTTACAGAAGTCTGAAGTGCGATATAATACTTACATGATGAAAGCTCTTGTAACCGCACCCTTCATTCCGATAGTTCCTCGTCTGGCATCCCATCGATCCGCACAAGGCGTCATCTACGCGGATCAGATTCGTCAGACCGGCAAGTATGATCGCGTTGACGTCAATTGGGCCGGTAATGCCCATGAAGATCATAATGAGTATGATGTTGTGTATGTGTATTGGGGTTCCGATTGGACCGGTACACTGAACCTCTTTGGCGGAGTTCAATCCTTTCCATATGCATGGAACATTCGTAACTTCTCGAAGTTCAGAGGGAAGGTGTACTCTCTGGCCGTTGACTTTCCGGCCATCGATGAGATGATTGCCGAACGCATCGAGAATGCTCGAAAGAACTCCAAGGAGATTCAGCCCGAATGGCTCGAGACGGATCTGGCGAATCTCAAGCGCATGCGCCTCGAGTCGACTCGAGTTCGCTTTCCACACGTCACGGACAAGATCGTCATTGGAGACTCTCATGCCATCTGCATGCATCGACCGGGATGGACCGTGAACTCCGTGCCGTTCAAGACTCTGAACGGCGCTCTGAACACTGGCCTGAATACGTTCATCGATGAATTCACGAGCCTTGATAGGGTATCATCTATAGAGTGTTACTTTGGCAACATCGACGTGCGCCATCATCTGTGCCGCATCGAGGGTGATGCCTTTGAAAATGCTACTTCATTGGCCAAAAGATATGTGCAAGCCGTAGATGCATTATCTATTAAAAACAAATCAGTCTATGAACTCCTTCCAATTGAAAATGAGTCACGTAAGCTTCCTAAGACTGGTTACTATAAAGGCAAACCTTTCTGGGGTTCTTGGCAACAAAGAGATGATATTCGCAGAGTATTTAATCGAGATCTTGAAAATCTTTGTAAAGGTAGAGGGATTCGCTTCATTCGTTGGACCGATTACCTTCTAAACTCCAAGGGAGAGCTCGATTTCAAATACATGGAGAAACCTCATTCGATTCACCTCTCTCGAGAGTTCTATCCTCACTGGAATGGTACGTCTGAATTTCCAGTGCCGGACAAGAAAAAGTCTCTGAAGAAGATGAATAAATCAGATATGAACAATCACACGACTATCCTCGAAGAATTCTTTGCATGATTAAACACGCATCCATAGTTCCTCTAATCGGCGGAGAGACCATCGCTCAGCAACTCGAGTTCGACAATACTCGACCGGACTACATCCTCTCGTTCTCTCCATTCAAGGACAATGACGCTCATCTACTCAACTACTACAATAACGAGGTGCCATACTTTCTACTCGATCAGGGTCAGAAGCATTCACACTCGGTTGATGTGGTCAACACGGTCTGTCCATGTAGCGGACTCTCTTCTCTATCACAATCCGCGGCTTCAAATTCCAAGATGAATGAGTGGATGTACCGCTCGGCGGAGTACGTGCTCGAGAACGTTCGTCCTCGTGTTATGTGGGGTGAGAATGCGCCGCGATTGTCGTCCAAGCTTGGTCAGCCGGTCGTTGATCGCCTTCGCAAGATTGGGCACAAGAACGGATACACGTTCTCCATCTTTCGTACGGCCTCTCGCCTTCATGGACTCTCTCAGGTTCGCGAACGCACGTTCTACTTCTTCTGGAAGGAGAAGGATCGTGTTCCTCTCCTCGAGTACACGGACAAGAATGCTAAATCCGAACGTATCGAGGAGACGATTGATCTGGCCAAACGCTGCGCCAAAAACGATCCGATGTTTCAGATTTTAGCCAATGAAAAAGTACCTTCTCAAGATCCTTATTACCGTTACCTGCTCGAGGAAATTCTCGGCGGCATGTCACATCGTCAGTATACTGAGTCGCTAACACGAACGATCAATGTCCTTCGAACGATCGAATCATCCGGACACGACTACATGAAAGTCTCCGAATGGATGGCTCGTAATGGCTTCTCCAAGCACGCCGAAAGATGCAAAACCATGCATCTGAAGCTTGGCATGGGAGGCAACATCATGCGCAAGCAGATCGAGGTTCCATGTGGAGTCATCGGTGCCTTTGTCGGTCACATGCCCACGCATCTGACTCATCATTGCGAGGATCGATTCCTCAATGTCCGCGAAGTCCTCTCCATCATGAAGATGCCTCTGGACTTTCAGCTTCTGAATCCTCTGCGCAATCTTAATCATGTCTGTCAGAACGTTCCGGTTACTACGGCTCGTCATCCGGCTCGCATGGTTCGAAAGTATCTGGAGGGTAAACTTGACTTCGTCAATTCCGACTTTGTGATTCAGGATAATCATCACGATCGCATCGAGAACGCTTCTTCTCTGGAAACATTCTTTTCTTAATAGCTGTACAAACAAATTGGAGTGGTTTATATTAAACAAACAATGAAGATCGATCGAAAGAAACTATATGAGCTTTACATGAAGAAAGTTTCAGACTTCTGTGAAGATGAAGAGAATGACTGGTGTTCTATCGTAACTCCGGAATTGGTCATCAATTTAGTGTCCGACACGCTTGAAGAAAATCATGAAGTAATCATCACATCATCCAAGAAAAAATAATTTATGTCATCAACATCATTACTCGAACGTCTCAAGAAAGCATCCAAGATCGACGGTGCCGAAGTCATGGCCGACTCGAAACTATTCGGCACGAAAGAGTTCACTCGAACCGAAGTGCCCATGATTAACGTGGCCCTTTCGGGTTCTATCGATGGAGGCCTCACTTCTGGCCTCACGGTTCTGGCCGGTCCATCCAAACACTTCAAGACGAGCTTCGGTCTGCTCATGGTCGCTTCGTACTTGAAGCAGCATTCAGATGCCGTGTGCATGTTCTATGACTCCGAGTTCGGATCTCCACAGGCCTACTTCACCTCGTTTGGTATCGACACTTCGCGTGTTCTTCATACTCCCATCACGAATATCGAAGAGCTTAAGTTCGATCTGGTATCTCAGCTTCAAAACATCAATCGTGGTGACAAGGTCATCATCATGATCGACTCGATCGGCAATTTAGCCTCAAAGAAAGAAATCGAGGATGCGATCAATGAGAAGTCCGTAGCCGACATGACTCGAGCCAAGGCGCTCAAGGGTTTGTTCCGCATGGTCACTCCGATGCTATCTTTGAAAGACATTCCTCTTATCGGAATCGCACACATCTACATGACACAGGAGATGTATTCGAAACCTGTCATATCGGGTGGCACTGGAATAGTATATTCCGCCGATACGGCATGGATCATCGGGCGTTCTCAGGACAAAGACGGAGATGAGATGAAGGGCTATCACTTCAACATCAACGTCGAGAAGTCACGCTTCGTCCGTGAGAAGTCCAAGATTCCGATCTCCGTGTCTTGGGAAGGCGGTATCGAACGCAATTCCGGTTTGCTTGATATTGCCGTCGACGGCGGATACGTGCTCAAGCCTCAAGTTGGATGGTATGTCGCACATGATCCAAAGAGCAAGAAGGACCTGAGCAAGAAGCTTCGTGCCGATCAGACCTTCGATGATTCATTTTGGAACACCATCTACGAGAAGACCGACTTCAAAGAATATGTTAAGAATCGTTATGCAATGGGCCACAAAGAGATGCTTGCTACTCGCAAGAGCTCTGGGGCTGAAGACGAATCCGATTGAGGACGTCGACTATCGCATTGGTTTCTTTCAGACTGTACAAGACACCAATGCCGTGATAGAATTACTGACCGGACCCTTCAAGGGAACCGTGTACAGTTACGACTGGGTACGAGTCACTGAAGATCCCGAGCTTGGAGTGGCCAAGCTATCGTTCAACTACACGATCCTTCATAACACTAAGTTCATGAATGATTTGAAGTTTCATCAACATGCCGGCGACATTCTTAGAGAGATTCTGCTGAGTCCCGGATCGAAGATTGGCAAGAAAGAATATAATGGAAAACTTACAGAGACTGATTCTTAAGACGTTTGTGAACGATGAGGCATACTGTCGCAAGGCAATGCCTCACGTGAAGCCCGAGTACTTCGAGGGTGGAGAACGAGTGGCTTACGAGCTCATCCTCGACTTCATTCTCAAGTACAACAAGATTCCGACTTCTCCGGCATTGACCATCGAGCTCGAATCTTCGACCAAGGGATCGCTGGAGACTCGAAATCATGCGGCCGAGGTCATTCGAGAGTTGATTACACCTGAGAAGGTTGATCACGATTGGCTGATTCATCAGACCGAGAAGTGGTGTCAGGAACGTGCGGTCTTTCTGGCCGTCATGGAATCGATCGCGATCATCGATGGTAAACGCAAGGACACGGCTCCGGGAATGATTCCCAACATTCTGCAGAAGGCATTGTCGGTCACGTTCGATACCAACGTCGGTCATGACTACGTCGAGAATGCTCCTCAGCGATACGAGTACTATCACAAAAAGGAATCTCGTATGCCATTCGACATCGAGATGCTGAATGCGATCACTCGTGGTGGTGTTCCCAAGAAGACGCTGAACATCGTTATGGCTGGTGTGAATGTGGGCAAAAGTTTGGTACTCTGTCATCTGGCCGCATCATATCTCTCACAGGGCAAGAATGTGCTCTACATCACGCTCGAGATGTCGGAAGAACGCATCGCCGAACGCATCGATGCCAATCTTTTCGACGTTCCTCTGGAACAGGTAGAAGAGTTACCACGCGATGTCTTCGAGTCCAAGGTCAAAAAGATCGCGGCCAAGACTCATGGCAAGCTGATCATCAAGGAGTATCCTACGGCGGCCGCACATTCCGGTCACTTTCGAGCTCTCCTCAATGAGCTTAAATTGAAGAGAAACTTCATTCCAGAAGTCATATTCGTTGACTACATCGGCATCTGCTCGTCGGCTCGTGTGAAGGGACTGTCGACGGCCGTGAACACAAATTCATTCGTGAAGGCCGTGTCCGAGGAGCTTCGTGGTCTGGCCATCGAGTTCAATGTTCCTCTGTGGACGGCCACGCAGGTCAATCGTATGGGCATGAACTCATCTGATCCCGAGATGACGGATATCGCGGACTCATTCGCTCTGACCGGCACGGCGGACTTCATGCTCTCGTTGACTGAGACTGAGCAGCTCGAGAAGCTTGGTCAATACTTGATCAAGCAACTCAAGAATCGATACAATAACAAGGCCAATAATAAGCGCTTCATTGTCGGAGTAGATAAATCCAAGATGCGACTGTATGACGTCAACAACTCGGGTCAGACCATCATCGGATCCTCGACGCCGGACGGTCCAACATCTCAAACAACAAAGCCCTGGGACAAGGGACGCAAGGCCATATCAATCTCGAACATCAAAGTATAAAACTATGCAAGAACCAAAATTCAAACTCGGCGATTCAGTTCGTAAAATCAAGGGATCATGCTGGAAAGGCATCGTCGTCGGAACCTATTCAACATCGCTGACTCCGGAAGGATATGCCGTCGAATCCTCGACCGAACATGGATCCGTTCAAATCTATCCGGCCGCGGCTCTCGAAAGAGTGGAAATTTGGGATTGATATAAATATGAATATGAATATGAAAAAGTACTTTATTTTAACTTCTCTTTTAATGGCTCTATCGGCTTCAGCCCATAGTCATTTTAACTTCTCAATCGGCATCGTAGCATCACCGGCACCAGTCTATGTCGGCGGAGGCTATAATAGCGATTGCTATCCGAGACCATATTGTTCTCGACCATATTATCAATATGCTCCTATAGTTGTAACTCCAGTCTGCACTGGATATTGGGCAACTGAACGACAGGAAGTATGGGTCATAGACGATCAATATTCTGGTCACTTTGAACCTCGTTTCGTTCGTATATGGGTAGCGTATTAAACATGACCGAGATCATTGTTACGGACATGACGCTTGACGATCTGTTTATTGCCATGCAAACTACGGAAGAAGATCGTGAGCAGGCCAGGCGCTGGATATAATCCGAACGTCGTATAAATACAGCCAGCACACATGAAATCATTCAAAAACTACCTCTCTGAAGGCATCTCACCGGCTGGCCTACACAAGGCGGCCGTGCTGATCAAGTCGTACCTGCATCGCAAGCTCGAGGCCGAGCTCTTTCATTTTCCTGAAGCAGAAGAGTTTAAGAGCGAAGTGGCTGGTCATGGATATGGCATTCGTTTCTTCATTCCGGATGGCAATCGCTCGATCCGCATCAATTGGTCGGCGGCCAACTCGATCGGCCTGACCGGAGTCGAGTCCGCGGACGTCTGGTTGGATTCCAAGACGCCGTATCACATCAAGTTCGACTCGAATCTTTCTTTGGCACAGACTCTTCCGATCATCGCCGACGTGCTGACCGGTGACACCAAGTCCGGTCACTTTCTCACTCCTCCGACCAAGGTGGATCTGAACGAGTCGCTGGACATGAAAGTCGCTTCTGGCCTGATCCTCGAGTCCGTTCATCCCGAGACGGCCTATGACGGCATCGTGGCCATGATCAAGGACAATAACTTGAAGAAGTATGGTCCCGGATCGATCTACGATCAGTATCGTAAGACCGGTGAGCTTATCTTTGCGGCTTTGATCAAGGAATTTCCCAATCTGATCGTCAAGAAGGGGCAGTCATTTGCATGGGCAGGAACGGCCGAAGACGTGCGTGAATTGATCATTGCCAAGTCCAAAGTCTTGGCCGGAATCGGATGCACCGGTGCCTCCGTATCGCGAGGATCTTCCGATGAGCAATACTCCACGGATTCCAAGACCGAGAAGCTGATCGAGCGCTTACCATATAAGACTCAGCTTTCCGATCTGCGCCATTTGATCAAAATGACGATCGGAGGTTCGTCGAATGCTCTCTTCATTGCCGGTCGCGGTGGCGTTGGTAAGACTCATACGGTCGAGGAAGTGCTGCATGAACTCGGCCTCAAGGACGGCGACGGTTATTTCAAGAACACGGGTACGGCTTCTCCTGCCGGTCTGTACACTCTGCTCTTTCGCTACAAGGATGGCGTGATTCTCTTCGATGATTCCGATGACGCGCTGAAGGATCAGGAAGCGCGTAACATTCTGAAGGCGGCGACTGATACCAAGAAGATTCGTAAGCTGGTGTGGAATAAACGCGGATCAAATGTTGTCGATCCGGACGACGACCGTTCGGACGAAGAGATTCTGGATGCCGGTGAGATTCCTCGATACTTCGAGTTCACGGGCAAGGTCATCTTCATCTCGAACCTGAACATGGACAAGCTCGATCCAGACGGAGCAATCAGAACAAGAGCTTTTTTGGTGGATATCAATCCCAGTGATGAAGAGGTTTTCGAGTTCATGGAACAGATCTGTAATAAAATTCCGCTTCAGTCCGGTCTTTCATTGTCTCATGAAGAACGTCTCAGAGTGATCAAGGTGCTTAAAGAAGGTAAGTCTAAGCAGACGGCCAACCTTCGTAAGCTTCAGCGTGGATTGAATATGTATTCTGCAGGCGGTGCTAATCTGAAAGATGATGAACTAGTACGTCTTATTTCGACTTACGCCGCTTGGACATTCTTTATTGGCTTGGCTGCCCTGCAGTTTTTATTTTATTAGCCTGTCGCTTACGATTCCCTTCACTGATGGCTTTTCTATGAGCCTCAGTGAGGGGAGCTCGTTTAACGCCTCTATGTGATTCCGACATCTTACGCTTGGTTTCATCTGAATGTAATGTTCCCAATTTAGCCTGCCGATTCTTTTCATTTTGCTCAGGCGTTCTCTTAATACCGCGAATCTTTTTCGTTCTTTTCTCAATCCATTCAGGAGATTGTTTTTTGCCTTTAGCGGCCTTTGAAAGTTTATTTCGAGCCTGAAGAGAGGTGATTCTGCCGGTCTGTGTATATTCAGGATGGCCATTTGTTTTATTAAAGAATGATAGATTATGCATGGCATCAATGCGACTTAGAAAAGATATTTCATGATTAAATGCATCTTGATAAGTATCAAATAGTCGAATTCGTCGAATAATAAAACTGTCAATTCCTTCTGTTTTAAGAATGTATTTGATTGATCCAGATGAGGTCATATATCCATCATTCGTCATAAACGTTCCAAGATCAGGCTTTTTGCCTTTATAACCGGCATAAAGTTTGCCTGATACGCGATGTTGAATGACATAAAAGAATGGGAGTTTGGGAAGTGAACATAAAAGTTCACGGGAGGGATATCGATAAATATGCATGCTGTGGTTGCTATGTTAATTGTTAAACTGCAGAGCTGGCAGGTAGTTGCATACCGTGGCCAGCATCTTTTATTTATGCAAATCTCAATTTCAAATGATTTGCAGGATCGATCCGTTTCATTCAATTAGATCTCTCCAAGCCCTTGAAAAGACATCTTTGACACAATTAGAACGCAAAAATGATTATTTTCACACAATTAGATCGTAAACTCATACAAGTAGAGATTCTCCTGCACTTTTTTGTTTACAATTCAGGTCTTCATGATAGAATTATCTCAGAATAAAAACAACCTTAACAAATTCAAAATTCACACCAATGAGCACTGAAAATAAAGACATTCCATCCGTGAAATACCTCGTCACCACTCCGATCGAGGTCTCGATACATCGTGTCGGTGAGAATCCGATCTTTGGTCATTCCGTGACAAAGATTCGTATTCAGGATGAGGCAGGCGGACCGTTCATCGTTCTGACTCAGTGTTTCGAAGACTCCGAGGGAAAGTTGAGCTTTGACCTCGATGAGCTTGAGCAGGTTTTGATTCAGGCTCGCAAGCTGATTGCCGCATATCCAAGCGATAAGTAATACTATGGCACGAATATATTTTGAGCAGCCATTCTCAGAGCAGAAAGCTGAACTGATCGCATCCTTGATTCAATATACACTGAATCACCTGGCATCCGATCAGACTCATAGGACGATCATCAATGTGATCGCCGAACGAGGTCTGATGAAGCGCGAAGGCCTATGTGCGGATGTGACTCCAGACAATTTGGTCGGTCATGGTGAGTATACGATTCGAGTGGATCCATCCGTTGATACAAGGCTGAGTCTATTATCAATTGCTCATGAGACGGTTCACATCAAGCAGTTTGTGATTGGAGAACACATGCGAAATCAAGATCCTGCGGAAAACTACTGGGACGATCCGCTCGAGATCGAAGCCTATGGACGAGAGCTCGGGCTGTTTGTTCGTTGGGCCGCCGCAAATGGACATACCAAGAAGTCCTGGGCTCAGGGACTATTCAATTCTTAATTATATGATGAAATACAAACTCACTCCTGAAGACAAGAAGCAGATTCTCGACATGATCGAGCAGGTCGACAAGATACTCGCGATGTTCAAGGAAGGACGAGACGAAGCCAAGACTCCGGAACTGAAGAAGCGATGGACCGAACGCATCGACGCGATGCTCGATGAGCGCATGTGTCTTATGAACGTTCATGATGGAAAGGAAATCAAGGTATGAATTCGAATTCAATTACGTCCGAGGCCGCGAGCTATGAGGTTAAGATCTACATCGCCGGAGACATCACTATGATCAAGCACTTCTGTCAGCATCATTGCGCTGAGGGTGCATGTGTCACGGTCACGCCGACCGAGTACGTCTATACCGGAGGTCGAGAAGCCGGAGCCATCATTGGCCTGATCAACTATCCGCGATTTCCAAAGACTTCAGCGGACATCGACAGCGAGGCCGAGAAGTTGGCCAAAGATCTGATGCATGCTCTGGTTCAAAGGTCATGCACCATCGTCACGCCAGAAAGCTCGTTCTTTTTGCAGAATCCTCAACTAATCAATGTTGGCCGCTAACGCATCGGTAACTCAGTTGGTAGAGTCGCACACTTCCAATGTGCTGGTCGTGGGTTCGAATCCCATCCGATGCTCCAATTTACAATGAAAGATCGCCCTCAATACAAATACTGCTTCATCGACGTCGAGACCAATGGCATCGATCGAAAGACACACAACATCCATCAACTGTCCGCCATCATCACGGACTCGAATCTCAATGAGCTCGAGAAGATCGATCTGAAGTTCTGTCCGTTCATTGTCTTAGCCTCCGATCCAGAAGCCCTGAAGCTCGGCAAGGTTACTCTCGATGAACTCATGGCCAGGCCGATGTCGGCCACGCAGGCTTATGGCCTATTCGTCGAGTTCCTGAGTCGTCACTGTGATAAGTTCGACAAGGCCGATAAGATGCACTTTGTCGGATATAACGCACAGTTCGATGCGGACTTCGTTCGCGAGTTCTTTCGCAAGAACAACGACGAGTTCTTTGGCTCGTGGTTCTGGGTTCCGGCTCTCTGTGTCATGCAAGCCGCGGCATGGTATGTTCAGTCGATTCGCGGGGCGCTGCCCAATTTTAAGCTGAATACGGTATGCAAGTGCGCGGAACTTGGATGGGACGACTCTCAGGCACATGATGCCTCGTACGACATTCGTAAGACCGTCGAACTGTATCGATACCTTCGAGACTTGATTCCGATTGCATGAAGGCACTTGTACGATTCATTCTGGCCTGTATCATGATTTCGATCATCGCGATCGTTTGGTTTCCACTCGCTTTCATGGCCTGGAAGATCATCACATATACGACTCGAAATGAACCACAGGATAATCATCAATCAGACTAATCTATGAAAAATAACATATCATATAATGACATCGAGCTCGATCAGACCGACATTCCTCCGGGACAGATTCGCCGTCGAATCGGAGACGTGTTTAACTATGCCAAGCGGGAATATGTCGTTGAATCCGTATCTGCTTCTCGCGCCGTAGCACGGTGTCTGGCCAAGAGTAAGGCTCCAATCATTAAGAAGCTCAAGGGTATAGATTCAGAAAATACGCTCGATGAGGCTCATGAGACTATTCCAAATATGATCTCGATATCCACCTGCTGCGATCGTCAGGACGTGATTCGTCGCATCGAGAATTATCAATCACCGTCACATCCTTCATCTGCCCCTTGTAAATAAGGACATGCCATCCGCGAAGACTCATGGCCTGCTCTTTCAGCAGGCCTCACTCGACAAGTCATACAAGCTCAACGATCCGTCTTCCATGGAACGCGGCATCACGGCGTTCATGACTTACTTTAATTCTGAGCTCTTTCGCATCGGTGAGCCGATCACGCTAACCATCGCCAACACACCAATTAAGCTCAAGGACATCTATGGCGTCAATCGAGTCTTCAATCATCCTCTCATAGATCTTGATCGCCAGACTCGATCGAAGGCGGATCTGGCCTTCGTTTCTCTGATCAATGGCAAGTTTCAGGAGACGTGCTACTTCTGTCTGGATTGGGTGACAAATCCCTCTCAGATCGACTTCTACTCGGGCCTGTCATTCCATGCCGATGGAGGACGGATCGGCAACATCTCCAAGGATTCAGAGGTCGCGGCATTTCTGCGCCAAGTGGCCAGTCGTTTAATCGACATCACGGAAGGTCAGAAGAGCTTCTTTCTACCTGTAAAGGATCGCAAGCTAGCCGGACGAGCCGTATTTGGTCCATTGTACAAGAGGGATACGAAGAAGAGCAAGGACAATATTGAGTTTCGAAGTGAGGGAAAGGTGTTTCGACTGTCTAAGACCGGAGAGTCTTACACTCTTCGAGCTTCCGTGGGATTCAGGCTTAATGATCGAGATCTGAATATGTACCTGAATGATCAACAGAGGCGTGTGGTTCTATCGGCGGAAGCGATGCCTTCGGCTCGATTCAAGGTGGATGGTAAGGAGTATAAGGGAGTTCGAGTGACTCTGAAGCCTCGAGCGGCCATGAATTCCAAGGCCACGGAACTTCCGGCTTCGATCGAGAAACAAGGAATCTAATAAATAGAAGGACATGAAGAAGACGCTCAATGAATTTCGCGGCCATTGCCTCAAATCGATCGATCCTGAAACGTATGGGCTTGACATAGCATTCATCAATCGTGCGGAGGTCATCATCAACGAGGCCACTTCTGAGAAGTCTGACGTCGACAAACTAGATAAAGAATTCCTCAATCGCGCCGAACACGTGACTCAACTCAATCTAACCGGCACGGACTTTCAGACTCTGAAGAACAAGCGTGAGATTCAATACCTCTTCTGCAAGTACTACTTTCCAAAGTTCCATATATCTAAGACTTTAAAGAGCAAGACGATTAAGAAGGAAGAGTTCAATCACGCATTGGCTGAACTGAAAAACTCCGAGCTCGAAAGCGGCAAATCATTTGCAAGACTATACAACTATGGAGTCAAAGGAATCGGTCCCGGTGAAGTCTTGTTCTACTTCATGTATGACTACGCGACTTTAGGTGGCGGATCTTCGGGTGGAAAAGACATCATGCTTCCGGAAGCCGAGTATGAACTCAAGGCCGTGAAGGTTAAGAAGTCCGGACACGCTTATGACTTTAAGCTCGGAGGTACTTTCTCGACCATCGAAGTCGAGCGCGCATTGATCGATCTGGCCAATCGTGGTGGATTCGAAGTCACTTCCGAGATTCCTGGATCAATCATCGCTGAGCTGAAAGCTAAGTTTCCCAAAGAGTTTCAGAAGATCGAGGAGAAGTTTGGAAAGATCGCTTACGATCATTACTTCAAGAATCACGAGGTCGTGTTCCTTCACAACGTTGAAAACTATCCGAAGATGGGAACGATCGTGGCCGTTAAATCCGTGAAGGCCACGGACGTCTCGATCGAGCGATACACTTCCAAGACTATCAAGCCGCTAGTAAAGATTGAAGCTTCTGACTCAGCCGAATGATGATATGATGACTTTCAAGCAATTCATTCTCGAAGGTTCTGGACATCTAACTCATGTGGAGGATCAGGTCCTCTATGGTGGTATCGAGGGCGCCAAGTCGGCCATTCAGGCTCTTCGTGCGGTTCGTGACTCTCTGACCGGAAAAGGAGCCACGGCTTCCGTCACGGTCAAGTGGGATGGCGCGCCGGCAATTTTCTGTGGTACCGATCCAGCCGATGGTAAGTTCTTCGTGGCCAAGAAGTCGATCTTCAATAAAGTTCCAGAGGTGTATAAGACTCCACAGGACATCGACGATCACATCGAGGCCGGAGATCTCAATAACAAGATGAAGGTCGCTCTGATCGAGTTCTCCAAGCTTGGCATTCGAGGAATCATTCAAGGAGATTTGCTCTTCACGTCCGACACTCTGAAGCGTCAGAAGATTCAAGGTCGAGACTACGTCACCTTTCATCCAAACACGATCGTTTACGCGGTTCCACTCGATTCATCGGAAGCCAAGGCTATCATGGCCGCCAAGATCGGCGTGGTGTTTCATACGTCATATACCGGTAAGCTGAGTGCACTCCATGCTTCTCCGGGAGTAGACACCAAATCGTTTAAGCGAATTCCTTCGATCTGGTGGCGCACGGCGGATCTCAAGGGTATCGGCACGGAGAAGGTATCATCCACCGCAGACCTCGGTAAAGTCGATGCGACTCTCAAGGAAGCCGAGGCCACTCTCAAGTCCATTCCGTCCTCGATTCTAAAAGCCTTGCAATCCAATCCTGATCTGGCTCAGACCATCGAGACCTTTGCTAATTCGAAGGTTCGTGCGGGCCGAGAGATCGATGATCCACAGAAGCATGCCACGGAGCTCGTGGCCTGGATGAACGCTCGCTTCGATCGGGAAGTGGCTTCGAAGAAGACCGAGAAGGGTAAGCAGGCCGTCAATGCACGACGTCAGATCACGTTCGACTTCTTCTCCAGAGAGAATCTGTCAAACATCGTCAAGGCATTCAAGCTTCAGGCTCAACTGGTGGGAGCCAAGAAGGAATTGATTGCTCAGCTAAATCGTCTTGGAGGAATCTCGACGTTTCTGAAGACCAAGGATGGATACGAACGAACCGGACAGGAAGGCTACGTGGTCGGAACCAAGGCCGGAACCGTCAAGCTGGTCGATCGACTGGAGTTCTCCAAAGCTAACTTCAGTCCAGACGTGGTTAAAGGCTGGCAACGTTGAATTCGTATAAATAACGAAATAGACATGGCTCAAGACTCATCCAAAGTCAACTTCAAGGATCTCACATCGGTAGACTACACAGGTGAGTATCTGAACGATGACGGCCTCTTGAACTATCAGTACGTCAAGCGTCGGCGTGGACTTCGTGAGCAAGGCCTGCCGTATCGACGGGCCAACTCGCGACGCCTCGTTGAGCGTGCCGAGAGACGAGCTCGACGGCCCTATCTGAAGCTATCGTAAATCTTACTACATCATGGGAAACTTAAAATCATTTCGACAGTTTGTCGAGGCCACGGTCAAGGAGATCACGGTCACGTTTGGACGTTTCAATCCTCCAACTGTAGGTCATGAAAAGCTAATTGACGCGGTGGCTTCTGAAGCGGCTGGTGGAACCTATAAGATCTACGCTTCTCAATCTACAGATCCAACAAAGAATCCTCTTCACTACTCCGAGAAGGTCAAGGTGATGCGGCAGATGTTTCCCAAGCATGCTCGAAATATCATTGAAGATAAGTCTATCAAGACATTCTTCGATGTGGCTTGCAAGGCTTATCAGGATGGCTTCACTCGCTTTGTTTTGGTGGTTGGTCAGGATCGAGTCACGGAATTCTCGAAGCTTCTGCAGAAGTACGAGGGCCAGAAACTCAAGAATGATGGATACTACGACTTTCCAGGCGGCATTGAGGTGGTCTCGGCCGGTCATCGTGATCCGGATTCCGATGATGAAGTGGAAGGCATGTCGGCCTCCAAGATGCGTCAGGCGGTTCGTGACAACGACCTTCGCTCATTCTCCAAGGGTTTGCCACACGGATTCGAGGATGCGATCGGACTCTTCAATCTTCTTCGTAAGCGCATGGGCCTGAAGGAATCTGCCACTTTTCGCGAAGACGTTCAGTTCAGTCCGCTGTCCACGATTCGCGAATCATATGTTCGTGGCGAGGTCTTCAATGTTGGCGACTCGATTCGTCTGAAAGGCGGAGAAGTCGTTCAGATCGTCAAGCGTGGTCCTAACTTTCTGGTCACGGAAGGAAACAAGAAACACTGGCTCTCGGACGTCGAGCCAATGAATAAATAAAGATTTTACTTCAATGAATCTAACAGAATCCATCAAAAACGTAATGATCGAGGGTACTCTCAAGTGGGAGACCTCGAGCGAGGATACCGGAGCACAGGAAGCAAAGCTTCAGGACGGATCTAAGTTTACACTGAAGAACGTGGCCGGCAATCTGATCGTGTCGTTTGTTCCGTCCGGTGGCACCAAGGGCAATCAGATCTTCAAGACTCCGACCGGTCAGCCTCTGGCTTTCATGAAGGCCAAGCAGGCCGCCGAGAACTTCATCGATGCTCAAGGCAAGAATCCGAATCAATCGTCGGCCAATGAGTCGGAAAGCGAAGTCGAAGAGGGTGCTAAGACGGTTCTAGAATGGAAACCCGTCGATGCTATTCCTGGTCAGGAAGAGGCTAGCACGGATCAAGGCCGCTACATCCTGTTTCAGCATGGATTGTTCTGGCATGTCAACTTCTCTCCAAAGGGAAAGGAGCGCGGCGTCGCTAAGCAGATCGGAAAGGTCAATGCTCAATCTTCGAACGCGATCGCGAAAGCCAAGCAGATCGCTCAGAGCCATGCAAATGGTGAGAACGAGGAGCTCTCCCATGATCGTGACTGGGGCACCAAGACGCTGACTCAGCAGAACAAAGAAGTCACGCCGGGACAGACGAACGAACAGCTCATTCCGATCAAGGATCTAATCAAGAAAGAGAGTCTCGAGAAAGCCTGCTGGAAAGGCTATAAGGCCATCGGCACCAAGGAGAAGGATGGCAAGACGGTTCCGAATTGTGTGCCAGAAGCTATCGGCCAATCAGGCATGGATGTCAATACTCTGGCCACAATGGTCACGCTGAAGCCTTCCGATAAGCTTACGGTCAAGTACGGTTCCGTTTTGGTCAATGATCGTCCGTTCGAGATGACGGATCCGGATGAGTCTCAGGACTGGCCGAAGTCCGTGACTCCTGAAGGAAAGCTGATCACCTGGTTCAAGGGTCGTCAGTCTCAGGCCAATGAGTGGTCACCCGAGGAGATCACTGGATACTACACGGACGAGCTGATGAAGACTGAGTCCACACAGGTTTCTGAGAAGCACGTGCGAATGATTCAACTCATCGCTGAGGAATCGAATCGCACTCTGATCGAGAAGTTTCTGGCCGAGAACACCATCATTGGTCGCGAAACGGAACTTTCGGCCATTCGTGCGGACTTCAAACGTTTCAAGAAGCTTCACTCTCATAAATAAGAAAACATGAAATCACTGAAACAGATTCGTACGGCTCTTGTCGAGGCGGCGTCACATGAAGACACGGAAGCTCACTTCGTGGCTCCGACTAAGGCACAGTCTTCTATTTCGGCCGATCGTGGTTCCAATGAACAGGCACATGATCTGGCCACGGATGAATATGAAGTCGAAAAATCCATTAAAACGATTCGTATTCCAGAATCCTTAAATGCCGAGAAGGATCCGGTTGAAAAATGGATCACCGACTACACCAAGTCGACGGATCCTCGATTCAAGGGAATGGATAAGTCATCTCGAATCAAGATGGCGCTGTCGGACTTTGGAGCCGCGCAGAAGGCCACGGGCAAGAAGCCAGTCCAGGAGAGTCATCTGGATGGTGGACACGAAGCCGAGGAGATCTCGATGACGCGTAATGAGCTCGACGAGATCGCCGACATGGCCGATGACCTCTTCAATGTGCTTCCAAACTTCGATGAGTGTCCGGCCTGGATTCAACACAAGATCGCCGGCATTCACGCCTCGATTCACGGAATCTACGACTACTATCGTCGTAAGTCCACGGAACGTCAGGAAGCCGCCTATGCGTGTGATTCCGGCACGGAACCCGATGCGATTCGTATCGCCGTAGCTTCTCCTGTCAATCCGGTGCCTACGGAGCTGCCGGTTCCTCCGGCCAAGATGTAACTTTCCATGAACGATTTCCTTCCAGTTTCGACGTTTTGCGAGTTCCTGGACATTCAGGAAGCCGAATATGATGGCCGCAAGGTCGAGCTGAATAAGCCTTTTCGTACTCCCGGCGGTCCCAAGAAGTTCGCTGTGTACGTGAAGAACGAGAAGGGCAACGTCATCAAGCTCGGATTCGGAGATCCGAACATGGAGATTAAGCGGGACGATCCGGCACGTCGTCGTAACTACCGAGCTCGTCATCACTGCGAGGATCCGGGGCCTAAATGGAAAGCGAACTACTGGAGTTGCCGCACATGGACCAGTACGCCAGTCTCAAAAATAGTAAAATGATATGTCTCAAGAAGGAACAAGCACGCGCCTAGAGCGCATGGAAGAGAAGATTGATAAGTTGTCGGAAGCCATCGTGGCTCTCGCGCGAGTCGAAGAGAAGATCTCGAACCTCGAGCAGACAAACGGTGTACTGATGAAACAGCTCATCTCGATCGAGGAACGAACCACACGAAACGAAAAGTCGATCAATGACATTCGCATCGATCAGGCCAAAGATGGAAATACTCTTCAGGGCCTTCGTAAGTTCTTTTGGATCTTTGTATCTTCCATATTAGCCGCTGGCTTTCTGGTCTGGTTCACAAATGTGTGGCAACATGCACCGATTGCAAAGTAAAAAACCTATAAATAGAAAACACAACCTTTCAATTCCATGATCAAAGACAAAATTACTCAGGCCATTGCCGAAGCGGCCATGGGCATCATCTCCGAAACCTGGCCCGATGCCGCATCGACATCCATCTACGTCGATAAGGCAGATACCACTCCTATCTCCAATGTCGAGACTCCGGAGTCTCATACCATGACGGATGAGGCCACTACGCTTAAGGTTGGCTCACGTGTCAAGGTCGTCTCTGGATCTGGCCTTGATTCTGGTAAAGAAGGTGTGATCGTTGATCGCTCAAACGTTAAGACTGACGGCCGCGGAGTTCCTATGAATCTTAGTGGTAACTATAAACCTATTGATTGGTCGAAGGAAGTTCTAATCAAGCAGGATGACGGCAAAATGTTTTCGATGTTTAAGAATCGTGTCGTTCCTATTGAAGAGTCCATTGAGATTTCCGAAGAGGAGATCACTGAAGCTCTGAAGGCCTCTCAGCCCGCCTCCGAATGGATTCATGACTTTGTGAACTCCAATGACGCCAAGTTCAAGGGTAAGACCAAAGCCGAGCGCATCAACATGGCTCTGGGTGCCTACTATGCCGCTCAACGTTCCGTGAAGGAAGGTGTTGAGGAACCTCGTGCGGAAGGCGAGAAGCGCTTCAAAGCCGCTCATGTGATCAACAGAGTTCACGACGTGAATCAGGATAAGCAGACTGGTACGGAATCCATGGATTCTAAGTCGAAGCCTGCTCTTCCGATGGGCACAAGTCCGACCAAACCCGAGCATTACGACGAGATGGAACAGGTCGAGCAGGATGTCAAGGACATCAAGAGTTCAATCTCCAAGCAAGCCAAGGCTCCCGAAGCCAAAAGCACCAAGCAAGCCGGCGCCGAATCCGCCGAGTCCTTGAAGGATACGACCAAAGGCGGTACACAGAACGCCGCGGCTCCCAAGGCGACTGGCTCCAAGCAATCTGGCACTGAATCGGCCGAGAAAGTCAAAGACACGGCTCCCTCTGGTAAGTTGAATGCGGAGGCTCCCAAGGCCACCGGAACCACTCATAAGGGTGCGGAATCCATGCCCAAGGGACTCACTGGTCCTGGCCTGAAGGAATCGGCTATTGTAATTCTTCTGGGCGAAGACGCCGTCAACGCTTCTAAGCATGTCAAACATGCCAAGGCTACCAAGCCGGTGGCCGACAAGATCAAGAAGGTTTTGAGCAAGGGAACTTCGAAGTATCACGAGACCGTCAAGGAAGAGACTCTGGATGAAGATGTTATGATTGATGAAGGCCTGTTCGATACGGTCAAGGCTCTCGGTAAGAATGTTGTGAAAAAAGTGGGTGATACGGTCGCTGGTAAAGTCGAAGCCGGCATTCAATCCGTTGTTGGTGCTGCTCCTACTGCTAAACCTGCGATAACTGGTGCCAAGGGGAATGATGATACTGAATTTAAGAAAAAAGCTGCTTCGTTGGTTGACAGTATTACTACGGCCGATCAGGCATTAGCCAAGATGAAGAAGGATAATGCAAATCCTCAGGATATCAAAGACTTAGAGAAACGCAAACGTGTCTATCAGTTGGAATATCAGTTATTGAATCGTCAGCATGCCGGCGATTCAGCTGAAAAGCTTAAGCCAATTCAGAAAGAATTGCAACAGTTGCAGAGTGCAAATTCTATAGCCTCGACTAAATCTGCGGCAACCGGTGCTGCCACTTTGGCTCAGAAAGCCGCACAGTCCAAGCTCGCCAAGCAATCCACTAAGCAACTTCAGGCCACTATGTCTCGCATTCAGGCTCTTCTGAAACAGCGTGGTGTGACCGAAGATGTTTCTTTCAATGAAGCCTTTGAGATCCTTGGAGAAGATCTGATCAAGGAATGCATGTCAAACTTCGATAAGCAGTATGCGGATGATCACGAGAAAGAGCTCAAGCAGATCCTCTCCGGTCGAGGTACGGACGGCATCGACTCTCGTCTGCAACCCGAGCTTCAGAAGTTCATTACCTCTTACGGCGACGGCCTCAAGAAGTACCTGGGCATTCAGGTCGAAGAAGACTCCAAGGGCTGGGACGGCACGGCGGAAGTGAGTGCCAAGCATGCCGAGAATACCAACGGTGCCGTGAAAGAGTCTGCGGAAGTCGAGACGGATCAGGGAGACACGACGGTTCCACAGAACGCGCTCGTTGACGCTCTGAAGGACCTCGCGGAAGTCATCGAACGCTGCGAGGGCGTGGTTCCTCGTCACGCGGACTTCAAGAACACTCACCTTTTCATGAAGGTTCAGAAGGCTCACACGCTTCTGGCCGACGTGTGTGAGGAGCTCGAGAACATCGAAGGTTAATCCACTCAGCAGATGTCTTCCTTTCATCAGACCATAAAGAACGCTCTTCTCAGTGAAGGTGGCCATGCCGGCTCCGAAGCCTTCGACGAGTTCGATCAGTTCTACATGTCCAATAACTTCGAGGCTCTTCATGAGATTCGAAAGATGATTGAAGATGGCATCGACGCTGACAAGATTCCAGAAAAGCTGGAGATGAATCTGGAGCTCTCGGAGCTTCGTTCCAAGGAACTGGTCACGTTCTATCAGTTGCATAAGGATCAGCTGAACAAACGTCTCTCCGAGTCACTGGTGTGTGAAGGACGCGGCTATGGCGGTTGGCTCTCTCCTTCTGGTGTCGAGACGCCGGTATCCGGTCGCATGGATCATGGTCCAGTAGCCGAGAAGATCCTTGGTGACGAGTGGGAAGAGCGTCGAGGACAGGGCTTGGAAGCCGCCGAGATCCTTGGTAAACGTGGATGGGCACGTCTGGTTCATCAGCCTAATCAGACTTTCGTCGACATGGATACCAATTCTCGAATGACTTCACGTCAACTCTCGTATCTGAAGAATCTGGGAATCGAAAACAATGTCGACATCTTTCTGGATGTTGGACAACACGGCCGATACATCTACAAGGCCGGAGAATAAATAGAATCATATGCGCGCACTTAATCTTGTTGGCTCCGAAGTATCACTTTCAACCTCCACGGGTTCAACCTTGAACTTCGCTCTCGTCGTTCGTCTGATCTCTCAGCTTTCTGGCAACGCTTCCACTCAGGCCGTCGTGATTCGTCAGGATCGTCAGGGCAATACCATTGGATCCTGTACGGTGAATTCTAATGAAGCGACGTACCTGTTCAAGGATGCTAGCGACATGCTTCTGTCGAGTGGATCCAGTACGGTCTACGCGGCGCCGATCACATTCATGTACTGATCTCGGCAACGAGTATAAGTACTTTTGTCATGATTAAGCTGTTTGATGAACTGAACGAGAAGAATTTTGAATCGTACGCCGTGAGGCACTACAACAATCCGCAGTGTCTCTCGATCGAAGAGTTTCATGAGGATCTGGCCAGATTCAAGTACGTGAAGCGATTGCTCAGACGGTACATCGAGACCGGAGAGATCAAGGAAAGGCTCGTACTGAATCATCTGATCACTCTGTACAACGTCTTTCCGATCGCGGCGGCCAATCACATGATGTTCTATCGCATAGAACGTGAGTTGTGGCCGGCACTGAAAGCCTTTTTGTTATTCCTTGACTATCTGCCAGAGGGCATGATGAACAGTGTCACGATCGATCTGATGGTGGCCAAACGACTGCAAGAAGTATGAAGAATCTCAGAGACATATTTCCAATCTCGGAAGACATGGGAGTTGGAGCCATCGGTGGTGGTGGAGGCGGTCAGATGACCACTCAGGCCGTGCAATCCTTCGATCCCGTCATGGCCGCCAAGCCTCTTCGACGCAAGAAATTCAAACGTATAAATAAGATCAAATGAAATCTCTCAATGAATCGATCAAAGGCATCCTGAAGAACAACGTTCTGGCCGCCAAGACTCTTCGACGCAAGAAACTCAAACGTATAAATAAGATCAAATGAAATCTCTCAATGAATCGATCAAAGGCATCCTGAAGAACAACGTTCTGGCCGCCAAGACTCCCGAACAAATGCGGAGTCACTCGTACTTTCGTCCGGCCGTGAACGAAGAGGACGCGGCCGCCGAGGCGCCTGCTTCCGAAGAGCCGGCCGATACCGACGTCGCTCCAGAAGCCGAGGAACCCGAGATTGAAACTCCGGCTCCCAAGAAGTCCGGCGAGAAGCCAAAGTACGCCGCGCAATGCAACAAGGATGGCGAGGAAGCCGTCGTTCTTCTCTCCAAGGATGAGCTCGAGCAGCTCATTCACGAGAATGGAACCAAATGTATCGTCAAGCTGTACGAGCTCGGCAAGGAAGCCAAGGTTCCCACGGTTAAAGTCAAGGTTTAAGTATTTTTCACATGAAACTCCACGAATCCGCCAAGCAGGTTCTTCTCGAAAATTCTGAAGAAGGCGCTACGGTCATCACCTTTACTGGACTCGGTACTGGTCGTTCTGCAATGGCTCCATCTAAAGGAGATGAACGCATCGAGATTGTTTGGAATTCGAAAGTTGAAGATCTGATCAAAAAACTTACGGATCCTTACTGGGGATGGAAAGTCACTTCTCAGAGATCGGCAACCAAGCAAGAGATTGAAGATAAGAAAAAGAGTGATGAGAAGCATGGGAACTACATGTATCATGCCACCGGACCTCGTAAAGGTTCAAATTATCGTGGAGACTGATCGTAAATAATCATTTCGTAAGATTGCACGAACTAATCTTCGTGCAATTTTTTCGTGTACTCTCGAGACGTGACATGATATAAATGATGATACCTTAATGAACTTAATCGAATCTTCGCGTAATGTGCTCCTCGAGGGAGCGACACCCAAATATGGTTGCCTGATGGCTATGGTGCCAAACGATCAGAAGCAAGACTTCCTGAACGTGGCGCGGAACATCGTTTCCGAAAAAGACCTACACGAGAACGGATATGAGGAAGAACCTCACGTCACGGTACTCTATGGCTTTCATTTGGACTTCGACTCGAATAAACTGAAACGCCTCTGCTCCGAAGTGCTTCCCATTCAGTTCACGATCGGCAAGCTGTCGAAGTTTGAATGTCCGGAATACGACGTGATCAAGTTCGATGTGAATTCTTCAAGCTTAATCGATCTCAATCATGACATCGCTCGGCACTACGCGCGCTCGATCACTGCCTCGAAGTATGATTATCATCCTCACCTGACGGTCGCCTACGTCAAGAAGGGTGCTCCATTCAATGCCGAAGCGGCCATAGAAGGACTTAGGCCATTGATCGGTCGAACGCTTCGTGTGAATTCTCTCCTCTATAGTCTTCCCGAGAAGCAAGGTCGCGTCACCATCGATTGACATAAGTTCGTTCATGTAATTTTTTTGTGTACTCTCGAGACGTGACATGATATAAATTGTATCACGCACTATGTCAATCTTCGATGAACAAATCTCCAGAAAACCCGATCACTATCCATGGACTTCCGAATTCATAGATTCCATGCATCATGGATTCTGGACCGATAAAGAATTCAACTTTCAATCCGACATACAGGACTTCAAGGTCAATCTGAATGATCGCGAGAGGGACATGATTACTCGATCGCTTTCGGCGATCGCACAGATCGAGGTGGCCGTGAAGACGTTCTGGGCCAAGGTTGGTGAGAATCTTCCACATCCATCGATCACGGATCTTGGATACGTGATGGCCAACGTCGAGGTGATTCATAACAATGCATATGAACGCCTGCTCAAGGTCCTTGACATGGAGCACATCTTCGAGGAGAATCTCAAGCTCGACGTGATTCAGAATCGAGTCAAATACCTGCGTAAGTACCTCAAGAAGCATTACAAGGATTCACGAAAGCAGTATGTATACTCGCTGATTCTCTTCACACTGTACGTCGAGAACGTGAGCCTCTTCTCTCAGTTTTACACGATCAACTACTTTAATCGCTTTCGCAACATGCTCAAGGACACCTCACAGCAGGTTGCCTACACATCTCGTGAGGAACTCATTCACGCGTTGGCTGGAATGAAGCTCGTCAACACAATTCGTGAAGAGCATCCGGAACTCTTCGATGACGAGCTGATCGAACGCATTCGTTCGGAATGCATCGAAGCCTATAAGGCCGAGGCCAAAATTATTGACTGGTCATTAAACGGTTATCAATCCGAGAATCTGACGGCGGATATTCTCAAAAACTTCATCAAGAATCGTCTAAATGATTCGCTGATTCAGATCGGCATCAAGCCAGTATTTGAAGACATAGATAAAGTGCTATTGGATCAAACTATATGGTTTTCCGAGGATGTCTTAGGAAACACAGCAACAGACTTTTTTAGCAAACGCCCGACAGAGTACTCCAAGAACGACAAGTCATTCAATGAAGAAGATCTTTTCTAGAAAGATCTTTATATAAATACGATTGAAGCCGATCGCGGTAGTGATGTACCCATCGGCACTAAACATGTAAGAATGAAAGGTCTCTATGTTCAGCAATCTTATTTATACTAAGCTAGTTGAGTCTCGCAAACTTCTTAAAGAATCTTGGAATTCAAATTCTGGATTAACCTTATATCGGCATCACATTAAACCCAGACATGCCGGTGGTACAGATGAGGAATATAATTTTACATATCTAACACACGAAGAACATATTATTGCACATTATTTGCTTTGGAGAATTTATAAAATGCCAGGTGATAAACGAGCATATCAAATGATGCGAGGTATACATTCTCCTTTTATCAATCATTCTAAAGAAGTTTGCAAAAAGATATCCGAATCACATAAAGGGGTATCATTGTCTGAAGATCATCGGATTAAAATATCTGAAGGGCAGGTTGGTAGAATTGGTGGGTTTACAGGCAAAACTCATTCAGAAGAAACTCGTAAAAGAATGTCCAAATGGCAAAAGGGCAAATCAAAATCTAAAGAAATGCGGGAAAAACTATCCATCGCAAAAAAAGGAAAACCGGGAAATAGAACAAAGGGAATGAGTGGCAAAACTCATTCAGAAGAAACTCGGAAAAAAATGAAAGAATCATGGATAAGGCGTAAAGCGGAATTGAATACTCATATATAAACTATGGAAGCAAAACCTTATTATTGGCTAAATTCGGATTCACGTCTCTTTCTCGAACGTGGATACCTTGAAAATGGGCAGACTCCGGAATCTCGAATTAAGGAGATCGCCGCGGCGGCCGAGAAGATTCTGAAGTCGGTCGGCTTCGCTGAGCGCTTCGAGAAGTACATGTCGCTTGGCTGGTACTCGCTCTCGTCTCCCATCTGGGCAAACTTTGGACTTGAACGCGGCCTTCCGATCTCTTGCTTTGGTTCGTATATCGACGACACGATGGAGTCCATTCTCGGCAAGACGGCCGAGGTCGGCATGATGACCAAGATGGGTGGTGGAACGTCGGCTTATTTTGGCGCGCTCCGTGAACGTGGTGCGACGATCAAGTCTGGAGGAAAGTCGAACGGTCCGATTCACTTCATGGAACTCTTCGAGACGGTCACGAACGTGGTGTCTCAGTCCAACGTTCGTCGTGGATCATTTGCCGCGTATTTGCCGATCGATCATCCCGACGTTCTCGAGTTCCTTCAGATTCGAGACGACGGTAATCCGATTCAGCACATCTCTCTGGGTGTCACGATCACGGACAAGTGGATGAAGTCGATGATCGACGGAGACAAGGAGAAGCGAAAAGTATGGGGCAAGGTTATTCAGAAGCGCTTCGAGTCAGGTTATCCATACCTGTTCTTCTCGGATACCGTAAATAAGAACGCTCCAAGAGTGTATAAAGAGAAGAACAAGCGCATTCATGCTTCCAATCTCTGCAGCGAGGTAGCCCTCTCATCGTCTCCAGATGAGTCATTCGTATGTAATCTGTCATCGATGAATCTCCTTCATTACGATGAATGGAAGGACACGGACGCGGTTCAGACGCTCGTGATGTTCCTTGACGCGGTCATGACGGAGTTCATCGATAAGACCGAGGGCATTCCGTACATGGAAGCTCCTCGTAAGTTTGCCGTCAATCAGCGCGCGCTCGGCATTGGCGTACTCGGCTGGCACTCATACTTGCAATCCAAGCTGATCGCCTTCGAGAGCATGGAAGCCAAGATGCTCAACGTGGCCATTCACAAGAATATTGAGTTGAAAGCCGAGGAAGCAACCAAGACTTTGGCTCTTTTGTTTGGCGAGCCAGCATTGCTGAAAGGAACCGGACGTCGAAACGTGACTCTGATGGCGATCGCTCCGACCACCTCGTCATCCTTCATTCTCGGTCAGGTCTCTCCGTCCGTTGAGCCGCTCAACTCGAACTACTTCGTCAAGGATCTGGCCAAGGGCAAGTTCACCTACAAGAATCCGTTTCTGGCATGTGTCCTCGAGGGTCATAAGAAGAACGATCGAGAGACTTGGTCGTCGATCCTTACGAAGGGTGGATCCGTACAGCATCTCAAGTTTCTGACGGATCACGAGAAGGAAGTCTTCAAGACCTTTGGAGAGATCTCTCAGAAGGAGATCGTCATTCAGGCCGCCGCGCGGCAGAAGTACATCGATCAGTCTCAGTCGATCAATATCATGATTCATCCAAAGACTCCGGTCAAGGACGTTAATCAGCTCCTCATCTTTGCGTGGGAGCAGGGAGTGAAGACGTTGTACTATCAACGTGGAACGAATCCGGCTCAAGAACTATCCCGCAATCTGCTCCATTGCGCGAGCTGCGAAGCATAAGTTTATGGCATACATTCACAAGATCCGCTGGCGTTCCTGAAAGAAGGCAAGTTCAACAAGGATTTATTCCCCGACGCGCTGCTTGTGATGGACGATGCCGACGCGCGTCACCAAAACCACGCCGCAGGGCATTTCACACTATCGGATAGAACAGAAAACAATTTAACGTGCCGAAGTGAGGCACGCCGAACTTATGACAACCGAAAATCAAAAACCCCCGTTGCCGCACATGTGACGGCAAAGGCACTCGAAAGCGGGATGATCTCGCTGACAGTCCTGCGGACACTAAATCCAAGCATCACACATACACATGAAAACTGACATGTACTGTAACACCTGTCGAGTGGTCTACACGATTCGTGCGACTCCATTCGACGCTCCGGACGATCACACCGACATGGACTTTGATCCGGAAGCTGATCTCTCGGCCGACTATTGCCCATTCTGTGGACAGCTCGCGGAAGAAGACTGATACATAATTCCATGGCACTCAATCCATGGATGTATCAAGGTAAAGCGTTTCAACTCCCCACCGATGCGGATCCCAAGAATATTCAGGGATTCGTGTATAAGATTACCCACGTTCCGACCGGTAAATCCTACATCGGAAAGAAGTTTTTCTGGTCTTCGAAGTCCAAGCAAGTCAAGGGTAAGAGAAAGAAGTTCAAGATTGAGTCTGATTGGAAGGAGTACTGCGGCTCATCGAGCTACCTTCTGGCCGACATTGAGAAGCTTGGTGTCGAGAACTTCTCACGCGAGATCCTTCACGTCTGTGTCATGAAGGCTCACTGCACATACTGGGAAACCTATGAGATCTTCGCTCGTCATTGCCTTCTGAATCCGGATCAATACTATAATCGATGGGTGTCCTCTAGAATTCGTTCCGAGCACCTTAAAACCCTTTGCCTAAAAGCCAATTAGGGCCAGGACGACGAAGACATAAGCGCGTATCTCCTTCAATTGTACGAAACCATTTTAATCCTTGACACGGATTCCATAAAGGTCCTGGCGATTCAAATGCAAATGATATTGCCCCGTTTTGATCATACCATCTTTTTATTCCTTTTTTAGCCAAACTAATCTTTTTACGAACATCTGTTCTACAAGCAATATTTTTTTCACCCGACATTCTTATACTGGATTCTCGACGACGTTTTATGGAATGAACCTGTCTTTTTGCTGCCCTAGAGACAGCCTTACGCCATTCAGGACTACGGATATAAATAAGAGTATTTCGAATTCCCTGTCCACCGGGATGCATATTATAACATTCTTCAGTTAAATATGATGTTCCAATTATCTCACGTTCTTTTCTATAAGCTTCTTCTGCAGTATCAAATTGAAAAAGAGTTTCTCTATAGAAATTATCTTTTCCATATTTTAAGATTGCCCGTTTTAATCCGGTACCAGACCCCAAATAACCATCAAACGTTATTCCTTTGTTTTTGTGAACACCTACGTAGAAATGATTATTGATTCTATTCGTGGTCTTATAGACCAAATAAATATGATTCTGCTGCATAATAGCTTAATTGGTTATTGTAGAGCTGGTGGATATTGACGTATCGCGACCAGCATTTCTATTTATGCAAAATGAATTTCACACCGGATCATCCGGACGAGTTCGTCGTGCCCATCTGAATGGCCTCATCGTAAAATAAGTGTTTACTTCTCCTTCATTCTAAATTAGATTATTCACGCAATGAAAATATTGAATCAAATCGCAAACATAATCGTCGCAACAGGCACGGCTATTCTAGGTTATCATATCAATGTTCAAGCAGAATCATGCTCTCCAGGATTCTGGGCCTGTGTCGACTTCGTCTTTTGGCCGATCGCATGGATCAAATGGCTGATTCTCGAACAGGTCAATCTATCAATCATCAAGACTTCCTTCTCGTTCTTCTTCAACTAAGCATAAATCATATCATGCCAACACACACGTCTGGAAATCCTGCTCCTCAGCAGCCTCGTAAGCCGATCTCGATCATGACTTTGGTTCCATCTGGAGATCAGGTCTACTCACAATTTGCATACTTTCTGGCCATGGCTTCGGCTACACTGGTCGCCAATGGAGTCGGAGTCGCTTCGACCTTTGAGACCTCATCGGTCATCACGATCGCTCGTCGAAATCTGATTGGTCACTTTTTGAAATCGAACTGCGACTATGCTTGGTGGATCGATTCCGACATGTCATTTCCTCCGGATGCCGGCATTCGCCTTCTGAATCGTCAGGTGCCCATCGTCGGTGCCAACTATCGTAAGCGCTACTTTCCGAATCCTCACTTCACGGCCATGAATGGTAAGCCTGGAGCGACCATGGAGTTCATCACGACCGACGACTCTCCGCCGCTCGAGAGAGTGGACTGTTTACCACAAGGAATGATGCTCGTTCATCGTTCCGTGTATGAAAAAGTTCCGGCACCACACTATATCTTCGAGTATTCCGCCGATCATGGAGTGGAGGTTGGTGAGGACTACTACTTCTGTCAGAAGGCACGGCAACATGGTTATGATGTCTGGTGTGATCACGAGCTTTCTCGACAGATTGCTCACATCGGGATATTCAACTACGATTACAATCTTTCACAGGCCAAGCAAGCCGTCAAGGACGGATTCGTTAAAGTGTAATATGAGTTCCGTTAGCATTCTCATATTCCTGTAATTTACCATTCAAACAATAATACATAAGTAATACAAATGAATCCAACTCAACAAAGACCGGCGCTGGTGTTCGAGATGCTCGATCGCGTTAACTCTCAGCCCGATCATCGCTCACGAGTCAAACTCTTGGCATCGTACCGTTGCTTCGAGCTGAACACGATCCTGCAGATCAACTATCGAAATGACATTCGCTTCGACCTTCCTCCTGGTGTTCCTAAGTTTCAACGGGACAACGGAGATCCGAGCATGTCTATGGCTCGTACGATCAACGTGGTTCGAGAATTTGCGGAACTCGACGTTCGTCGAACCGACATAAAGCCTTACATGAAGTTGAAGAAGTGGATTGCCATGTTGGAATCCATCAATGAGCGCGAGGCCGAAGTGCTCATTCTGGCCAAGGATCATAAGCTTCAGCTCAAATGGTCTAACGTCACTCGACAGGTCGTGCAGGAAGCCCTTTCTGGAATCCTATGAATGAAGTGAAGGTGAATTCTCGCTGGGCTTACAAGCAATCGCCAAAGCGCGAAGTCTACACGGTTTTGTCTTCGGACTACGAGGGTGTCGTTGCCAGTACGGCCGTGAAACTGAATACCACCGAACCAGACTCAAACATCTGGTTCTCGCCACTCGAAGACTTTCTGGAATCATTCACTCCATTGCCTACACTCAAATGAACGACACCGACTTCATTAAGCAGATCAATACCACCGACGTCGAGCGTGCTCCAGCTAAGGGATGGCGCCGGCGTCTCTGGTACTGGTACAACTTCGAGATGAAGTACATCTTTCCTCGATGGATGCGAGAGAGCTATGACTGGACTCGTGACTTTTTCTTTCCTCAAAATCGCTGGGCCACGAAGTGCATTCCGCGTTCATGGTCCGATAAGGTTGAGCTCATTCCTGAGTTCCTCTACGCGGCCATCATTAACTTCGTGGAAGGTGAGAAAGCACTGGAAATCCTCGTATGGAGCGAGAGTGGCGAGACCAAGATCAAGGAGATCTATCATTGGGCCAAGTACATTCGTCATGAGATGCGAGAACAAATCTCGAAGGCCTATCCGCAATTGAATTCTCATGACATCTTCAAGTCATACGAGGAGCTGTATGGCGAGGTGAATCGCCTGGAGAGCGAATACGATCGAATCGAGACCGAGCATCTGACCTGGATGATTCAGAATCGCGCGAAACTCTGGACGTGAAATTTTGCGGTTTACTTTTCTTTGCTTCATGGTAATATTACGACCATGAACATATTCGTACTTTCAAACGATCCGATCGAAGCCGCTCATACGCATTGCGACAGACATGTTGTGAAGATGATCGTCGAGGCCGCTCAGATGCTTTCGACGGCTCATCGAATCCTCGACGGCGCCCTCGTCATGGAACCCAAAACTCTGGAATCCGGCAAGGTGAAGATGGTTAAACGCTGGCGCCTCATCAACTTGACTCTCGATAATCTGCTATACGAAGTCACTCATGCCAATCATCCGTCGAACATCTGGACTCGAGCCACTCGAGCCAACTATAAATGGCATTACGAGCTCTTCTGTGCCCTCTGTGATGAGTACACATTTCGATATGGTAAAATTCACAAGACCGACTCGGAGCTTCGTTCCGTTCTTGGTCAATTTCCAGCGAATCTTCAGGACGGTCCTCTGACTCAGTTTCCACTGGCCATGAAGTCCGAACCTCAATGCATGGATCACAATGATCCGATCGGTTCGTATCGTAAGTTCTATTTCACCAAGGCCAGCAAATTCTCCATGACTTGGAAGAAGCGCGGTGCTCCACACTGGTGGATTCGTGCCGGCTTTGGTCATGGAACATAAATCTTATCATGACATACAATTATCATTGCAAGTCGTGTGATCACGACTTCGAGAAGAATATTCCGATCGCGGATCGAGAGAAACCTACCAAGGAAAAATGCCCGCTCTGTGGCAAGAAGGGTATCATCGATCGTGTCTTTGAGGCGCCGCGTCTCTCATATGATGGTGTCGTTTCGGACATCAAACGTGCCGGTTCCGGCTGGAACGACGTTCTCAAGCGCGCGGCCAAGTATGCCGGCAAGAAGTCTCAGGTAGATCACTACTGATCGTGTGATCTCCAAGCTGTCATACATTCTGCGATCACGTACCTTCGAACATGTTTCGATCGATCTGGGATACGACGACCTTTCGACCATCGAGATTGAAGGCAAGCGTCGCTACGTGATTCCCTCTGGAAAAGCCTATCCTTCCATCACGACCGTCCTTGGTCATGGCAAGAGTCAGTTCCTAGAAAGCTGGAAGAAACGCGTCGGAGCCGCGGAAGCCGAGAGAGTCTCTCGTGTTGCCTGCTCACGTGGAGAATCCCTGCATTCCATCGTCGAGCGGTACATTCGAAACGATGAAGAATTCATCACTTCGGCAGACATGCCAGATGCAATCTCGATGTTCCGTGCAATCGTGCCCAGGATAAATACGAAGGTAGGGCGAGTCTACCTCCAAGAGAGGCCGCTCTATTCGACTCATTTGAGAGTCGCTGGTCGCACGGACCTGATCGCGGAGTTTGATGGTCGGCTCGCTGTCATTGACTTCAAGTCATCGTCACGAGTAAAGACTCGCTCTCAGATCAAGAATTACTTCATGCAGGAATCGGCTTATGCCATCATGTTTGAAGAGAGGACAGGAATTCCCGTGGATCGACTAGTGACGCTCATGGCCGTCGCTGGCCAGAGCGAGCCGCTCGTCTTCGTGGAGAAGCGAGACGACTGGACAGATAGCCTGCACAAAGCGATTCATGCCTATGAAGAAACATACGGTAAGCCCTAAAGCTCTGGATCTGAGTGATCTCCTGGAAAGCAAGTCCTCGAACAAGCCGTCGTTCACGGAACGGAATCAAGGACGAATCCTCGACTTCTACCTTCTCGGAGAGATCGAGGAGGCCGAGGAGTATGCCGAATGGTTCGATACTATTCGAAACGCCAGCCCAAACGACGTCATTCGAATCTTCATCAACTCTCCGGGAGGTGATCTCTTCACGGCCATTCAGTTCATGAGAGTTATCAAGGAATCATCTGGAATCATCGTCGGATCCGTCGAGGGTGCTTGCATGTCCGCGGCCACGCTGATTTTTCTGGCGTGTGATACCTTTGAGGTGTCCGCACATTCGTCTTTCATGATTCACAACTACTCCGGAGGGGCCTTCGGAAAAGGTGGTGAGATGATGGATCAGTTGACTTTTGAGACCAAGTGGGCCGGAGATTTGTTTAAGGACGTTTACAAGGACTTCTTGAATCCTATGGAGATCGTCTCGATTCTCAAGGGTCAAGACGTATGGTTGTCGGCCGATGATGTCGTGCAGCGCCTGAATGCGCGGCAGGAGCTCCGAAAAGCCTCGGAGGAAGCGGCCAAGAAAGCTGAAAATTAGCCTCCGTGTGCAAGTAGCTGATTTGCAACGAGATATTTTAGCACTTTTTTGTTTACAAATTACGACTTCTGGAGTATTATTATTCCAGAATGAAGAACAACATCAGCAATAATGGAAACACACCAACAAACAACACATACATTATGAAAAAAACTAACACAATCAAAACTGGGGCCGTGAAGGCTCCTGTCATCAATGCCACCGCGCCAGTCAAGAAGACGCCCTCTCGACCGACCGAGAAGATTCAGAATCATATCTCGAGCATGAATGCCGAGAAGACTCTGCACTGGCTGAACAAGACGGCTCGCACGATCGGCAATCATTGGGATAAAACGAAGAGCAAGCGCAAATGCACTCAGGCTTACTGGGACGGTCTGATCACTCGATATGAAGTTCTGAGCAAGCAAGCTCAGACACAGAAGTCCTGGGAGAAGTATTGCCAGTCGATCAACAAACCGATCGATCATACCGGCGTGGCGTTGATCGGTTAATCGATCGAATACAATTCGAGCGTGTGGCGGAATTCGATTCAATGAAGAATCGTTGCTATCGGTTGCGCCGATAGTCAGACGCACCACTTAAATGAGGAAGATTGCAGGTTCAAATCCTGTCGCGCTCATCACTTTCAATAAATAATACCATGTCAACCAGCAAATGCATGTACTGCGATCAGTCGGTCTATGGCTACTCATGTGCCTTCTCGCCCAATCGACGGCATCGGCACTCGGCGGATGCTGACGCATGCATCTGGTGTGGATCCAAGAACTATGGTCGTTCCTGTCAGTTCTCGCCGAATCAGACGCACGAACGTGGGCATGGCAAGAAGTGCATCTGGTGTGGATCGTCGAATAAGGGCAAAACGTGCCCGTTCTCGCCTACACAATGGCACGAATCGTAAATTATATCATGGCCAATAAAAACGCACATAGTTTAGAATGGGAGCAAGCCTATATCGTGTGGATTCGATCTGGATTTGAAATCCCGATGGATGCCGACAATTTTCCAGATCCGAAAGTCTGGAAATGGCATGATGGTCCTCAGAGAGGCGTCAAGGACTATGTCGATGTTGGTGTTTGTGGAAAGCCACTCATTCGGCATTTCTCGCCTTCTACCAATACATGGTATGAATCAAAGAAAGCGCCGTACATTCCAATGAATATCCATATAGAGATGCCGAAACCTCAACGATCGGAACGTTCACATATCACGGAGGATATTGAGACGAATGATTCACACGAAGTGAAGGGTGCGGGATTCTCGTCGATCGAGACTTTTTTTCAATAATTTTATGACGTGCTATAAAGACACTACGTTTTGTACCGGTGCAGGATGTGCCAAATTCAAAAATTGTCCAAACGCTCTGACCGAGCGTGTACTTGCCGAGGCCACGAAGTGGTGGGGAGGACCCGAAGCTCCAATCGCCAGACACACAGATCCGACTCAGCTTTCATGCTATGAGGGACCAAATGTTCGTCAGTTTCTAAAGGGATAAATGATTTTATGCATCACCTCGAAAATGAGACATTGCACACGTACGATCTGATGAATCTGGAAACCGGAGCGATGCTCACTCGTAATCATCGAATGACGAAGAGCGAGGCCATGGAGAAAAACTATGCTCTTCGTCTCAACTCTTCGAGGCTCAAGTACGTGCCTCAATCGAATTCAGTTGAGCGAGACTGAACGTCGTCCGGCCGACGCGACTCAACCCTAGTGATGGGTAGCCGGTGCCGCCTGAATAGCTCAGTTGATAGAGCGGCTGTTTCGTAAACAGCAGGTCGTTGGTTTAATTCCAACTTCAGGCTCCATTCCATTTTGTTTTTACGCATTACAATCTATTCCTTGACGACATTCGATCATTATCGCCGTGCGTGAGCCATCCTGGACTCACGACACACAACAACCAAAAACCTGAACGAATAAAGTGCAGTGGCCAACCGGGATTGGCTCGACGCATTTGTTAGGCGACGACTATGAACACAATGCTAATAATCCTAATCTGCTCACTGGCTCTAAATGCCTTCTTGTTCCGGTGGGCAATCATCGAGCGCGCACTCACCAAGCTCTATAAAAATGACAGAACATGGTGGGTGAACCAATCCCACGAAGAAGCCAAACAACATAAAGAATGGTTTGATAAGTGGCTTGATGCGTCCCGCCAAAGCCGCAAGTCGCCTAACTGAAATGTTTTAAGAAGGGTCATTATTTATCATGAACATCATCGTACGCACCGGATGCACGGCAGATGCCGTCATCATCGACGGCAAAAACTCCAAGGACTTCACGACCCATGAACTAGACATGCTCGCAGACGAGCTTTTCGAGAAGCTCCGTGAATCGTATGGAAGAGGAGCGATCAATGTCCTGAATCTGATCAATCTCTTCGAATGCGATACCATGGAATCCGACGATGAAGCTTGTGATCAGTGTGGAGATCGCGTCACGACCATCACTTTCAATATATGAGTATGAAATCATATCGCAGACTTGAGGCAAGACGGCGGAAGCGTCGGCTCGAACGTAAAATGAACACTCAAATTTCAACCAATGATGGAGCGCAAGACGCTGGCGTCTTTGCCTCCAAGGACTTGTTAAGCGGCGAAAAATCGTCATCTGAAATCTATCACAAGGCATGGCGGCTGCAAATGGACAGGGCGCAAATCGCAATCAACGCACTGGCTAAAATCCAAGAAGGCAACTACGGCAGCGAAGACGTGAAGTGTATAGCGCACGACGCGCTTGACGCAATCGAACGAGCCACAAAATGCCAAGCCTGCAAGGGGACTGGAATGATACGAAACGACCAATCAAACCAAGGGTGGGACGACTGCCCACACTGCGTCTCTCTGGAGCCGCTTAACAGAAGAGAGTCGTCAAGGAGAAGCAAGACTTGGATGCCAAGATCGTGAAGCTTCAGTCATTCCTCAAGGAGAACGAGCAATGGAGCTCCAAGTGTGACGACGCCGAGTGGATTCGCCTGCAGAAGCAAGCGTGGGTGATGAGCCTCTATTCGAGCATCCTTGCCGAACGCATGGAAAAATTTCAATCATGAGTACTCAACCACAACACGGTAAGGGATCCAAGCCTCGTCCATTCTCCGTCAAGCTCGACGAGTTTGCCGACAATTGGAATAAAATCTTCGAGAAGAAGAAAGACAAAAAATCGAAATCTTCCTCTGTCAAGGACTCTCAAAATCCTTCCTCGAATAAATAATTTCAGAGCGATCGACGCAACGAGCCTTAAGACTCCAGAGTAGGCCCTGATCGGCCGAGCAATTCGATCGTTCATACTTTCAAGACAAGCCTTCATTTTTCTCAGAGCATGAAGGCTTCTTTCTTTTTCAAAGCCTCTGGGTTTCTTTCTTTCACTTTTTTACGATAATCCGCTGTCTGGCCGTATACATAAATCTGTCTTCTTCTCAGCCGTCCACTGTTCATTCGGAATTCAAATCGATTCAATGCGGATCGAAATCAAGGTCAAATTGAAGGATTACACATTACCTTGACTAAAGAGAGATCTGCTCACATCCGGCCATCCGGTGCAAGTAGCTGATTTGCAACGAGATATTCTTTCACTTTCCTATGTACAAGTCAAGGCTTCATGGTAGAATGGTATCAGAATGAAGACATACACTATCTACACTATCACTAAAAAAGATCTGGATTCGCGGAATCATTACACCGATTCAAGTAACTTCGACGGGCACTTCGACGGGCATCTCATCATCGAAAAAGACTTAGGAATGGTGTATTTTTCTGGATCGCTCATCGTCACTGGATACATTCAAGCTAAAAGTGGCTCGGGCATCACGGCTGGCGAGGGCATCAATGCTGGCTGGTACATCAATGCTGACAAGGGCATCGAGGCTGACAAGGGCATCAAGGCTGGCTGGGACATCGAGGCTGGTGAGGGCATCGAGGCTGGTGAGGGCATCGAGGCTGGCGCGGACATCAAGGCTGGCACGGGCATCAAGGCTGGCACGGGCATCAAGGCTGGCTATGCCATCAAGGCTGGCGCGGGCATCAAGGCTGGCTGTGGCATCAAGGCTGGCACGGACATCATGGCTGGCGAGGGCATCAACGCTCGCTGGAGCATCGAGGCTGGCTCGGACATCATGGCTGGCACGGGCATCAAGGCTGGCTGTGGCATCAATGCTGGCTGTGGCATCAATGCTGGTGAGGGCATCAAGGCTGGTCGTGACTACAAGATCTTTGCTGGAACTTCTCCCTACATGAAAAATGCACATGATGTCATCACGTGTAAGGAAATTGTGACAGGCACGATGGCTCATGGAAAGGTGAACATCATCAAAAAGAATCCCGAGCAATCTTCCACGTGGAAGATTGTTCGAGCAATCTTCCACCTGTGAGGGCCGTATCGTTGAGATTGATGGCAAAAAATACAAATTGACTCTTGTCTAATTGCAAAGTGAAAAAGATTTTTCCAATTCTATATTCTCGAGCCTCGACCGGCATGATTCGTCACTGGACCATCGAAGTCGATGGAGCCAAGTATCGCACGATCTACGGTCAGGAAGGCGGTAAAACAACCACGACCGAATGGTATCCTTCACTGGCCACTAATGTTGGCCGTGCCAATGAGCGTTCCGCGGAAGATCAGGCTCTCTTTGAAGCCGAGGCACAATGGAAGAAGAATCAAGAGATTGGATATTGGCAAAATGTAAAGGACATTGATAAGTCCTTGCGTCATATCGAAGTCATGCTTGCCAAAAAATATCGTGATCGTAAAAAGTCTATTGACTTCACTCAAGGTTCATGGGGAGTTCAGATCAAATTCAATGGTAATCGCTGTGCGGCCACAAATCGTGGATTCTTGACACGTGGAGGTAAGCTCTATGCGTCGATTCCTCATATTGTTCAGGCACTAGAAGGATTCTTTGAAGCGTGGCCCGATGCGGTTCTGGATGGAGAGCTTTTCAATTACGAGCTACGCCAGCGCCTGAATGACTTAACCTCGATCATTCGTAAATCCAAGCCATCGACCTCGGATCTAAATGAGTCCAAGAGTCTGGTTCGATTCTACATCTATGATGGATATGGCTTTGCCGGAATGACGGAAGACACTCCTTATGCGACTCGCAAGGCTTGGATTGACAAAAACATCATTGCCAAATTTGATTTTTGTGAGAAAGTTCATACCATGCTCGTTGATTCCGAAAAAAAGATGCTTGCGATCTATGAAGAGGCTCTGAATGATAATCAGGAGGGTGTCATTCTTCGAGACATGAATTCGGCTTACGAACATAAGCGCTCGAACAGTCTTCTGAAGGTAAAGCCCGAGGACGATGATGAGTGTGTCATTCAGGCTATCGTCGAGGGCAAGGGAGAGCGGCATGGTACGGCTCAGAATGCGGTGGTTCGATGGAAAGGTAAGGAATTCGAGGCCGTGTTTATGGGTTCTCATGAAGATCGCGCGCGCGTTCTGGCACAACAACAAAAGATGATCGGTCGTAAAGTGACATTCCTTTTCATGGGACTGACTGGTCTGGGTGTTCCAAACTATGCTCGCATTGATCCCAACAATTGCCTGAAGGGTGATCGTTAAATTTATATGAAACTTAAAAGAAAGAAGAAAAGCATCGCGGCTCAGGCTATGGATGCACTACGAAAACCTGTACCTCCTCCTGGCCATGCACACGAGACGGTCAAGGATTATCGTCGGCGCCCCAAATACGGCAAACATCATGATCTAGAAGACTATGGCAATTAGAGCTCCAATTCATCGCGGTAAGCCTGAGATCAATTTGAATGGACCAGAAGGGAATGCCTTTGTTCTACTTGGATATGCTCAAAGGTTAGGTAAGCAGCTTGGCTTCACTCCAGTTCAACTCAATCAAGTACATGAGGAAATGATTTCCTCGGACTATGAACATCTGATCAAAACTTTCGATGCTCGCTTTGGTGACTACATCGATCTGGTTCGTGTTACTAACTTTCAAAAATGAACATTACAGCATTCAACAATACGGATTTGGAACGAGCGGCTCTGATCGAGTCTTTACGTGGTCGTCATTCGACGACCGTTGTCTTTCGAAAGGCCGATGGCACTCTTCGTACGATGAACTGCACACTGAAGGATGGAAGCTATCCGGCTCTCAAACAGAAGGATCTGATGGAGCAGGTTCAGCCTCGTAATTCGAACGTGATCTGCGTGTATGATCTCGACAAGCAGGCATGGCGTTCGTTCCGTCTGGATTCCGTCAAGGAGATTTCAGTATGAATGAGACAGAGATCAATGAATATGAACATCGTGCCATAGAGGCTGCATTACTAAACTATGGCAAAAAAGAAGTCTTAAAGTTTGAGCCTAATGAGGGAAAGTATCGCATCCGCATTCACACGGCTGATGGAATGGAGCTCGATGATTCGAAGCTTTACACGTGTCATGATGGCAACTATCCTAAATTCATGCGACGGCCGATTCAGAAGCGTGTCGACTGGATCGTCAATGGACGAGCTATTCCAATTTCCGCCTCGACCATCGAGACTCGCACATATCAACTCTATGGAACGATCAATCATGAGGATGGATCAGTCATAGTCATCTACAAGGAGACGACCTTTGAATAGTCATTCTGGCATGAATATACCTGAGATCAATCAAACTCTTTCATGGATCGCATTCATGTTGACCGTGATCTGCATGATTCTCACGATCTTGAAGATGCGACTAACGTGGTACGTTGGACTGCTATCGTGTGCGATCTGGTTCGCCTATGCTTGGAACACGAATCAGACCGCATTGATGCTCTGTCAGCTCATGTTCGCTCCTCTGAATGTCTGGGGCATCATCGCTTGGAAGAAACAATTATGAAATACACCGACACCCAACTCAAGCTTACTGATGCTATATGCGAACGTGACTCCTACCGCGAGCAGTTAGAAGATTATCGCCGTCGCTTTGACACTCAAATGTGTCGCCGTGACTCCTACTCGAATCGAACGATTGACATGGATCTTCTGAAGAAGGTATTCAAGTCCTGTAAAGCTTCCCTCGGGAAACAATTAGCTGTACAAAAGAAGAAACCGTGATAGGATACTAACATGAATCTGATTCAACTTTGCCACTCCACTAAACACACATCATGACTATAGCTTCATTGCCAGTCCTCAACAAGCAAACTCTGGCCGAGCGAGTCGAATTGCTGGTCCAGAAAGAACACATGCGTTACTCGGAAGCGGTCGTTCATGTTTGTGATGAACATGGCATCGATCCGATCGACGTCGCAAAGATGATTCTGACCTCTCCGCTGAAAAGCAAGATCGAGAAGGAATCGATTCAACTTAACACCGTGAAGGGGCGAAAGAGAACCTCAACCATGTTACTTTAATTATGCCACATACCACCATGATCGATACCAAACTTAACTCATCTACACTCGAGATGGATCCAGGCGATCGCGCTCTGATTCAGTCATATGTCGAGAAGTACGTCAACACTGGAGTCAAGCCTTCCGACAAGGATAAAGCCACGATGCTCGAACTCGTGAAGAAGTACAACATCAAGATCAACAACAATCCTCGACCGATGATCTCGCGCTTCATCAAGGTTCGTCAGAATCAGGTTGACGAGAATGGCAAGGTGATTCCGCATCTGGCTCCTCGTCGAGAGCCGTCCAAGAGTGCCAAGCGTAAGCTTGAAGCCAGGGAACGCAAGGTCGAGAATCGTGCCAAGCACTGATGGAATCGACCTCGAACAAGGTTACTCCGCTTCAGGCATGGAACTTGGTCACCTCGATCAAGCTTCATTTCGAGGGAAAGCTCGATGCCGTGAAGTATCGATTCTCGATGAAGTCTCTCTCGGCTCAAGCCTTTGAGGCTCGCAAGGATCGATACTTCTTCGAGAAGCTGGCTCGCAGGCATTCGGAATTCAACGAGTGCCTGTGGTACGTGTCCGCGAACGTGATGGCCGGAAAGAAGTGGATCGGTTCCATGAATGAGGAACCATACATCGAGCTTCGTGCCTATCATGAATCAATGCAGTATCGATTCTCTCAGGAAATCAAGTCCGTAGTCGAGAGGTTCTCGGACTTCGACGACATGCTCGAAGCCAATCATAGGCTCGATGGTGTTCGACCTCCTCCGATTCTGGCGGCCTATTCGCAAGATAAAGTATCGATTCATGGCCTAGCGATTCTGCAGACACTGACCGGATTCCTCGATCGCGAGATGCCCAAGGTGAATGATCCACTTGGTCTCTGGACCGAGCATTCGCTGAAGGCTCGCAAGTATGCACAGCTTCTAGCTCGAGAGCTTCATATACCGACCTATCGTCAGATCGCAATTGATGCCTTTACATCAAAAGATTCTTGAGGTAGTATACATATCTCTTGCTGTCGAGTGAGTAGCTCGGCAAATACAAACACACAACCAAACATACAACAACATATATGTCATTCAGTGCATTAAAGCAAAACCGTTCAGCCTCCATGAGCAAGCTCCTGGCCGCGGCTGAGAAACTCAACGCCAACAAGTATGAGACCGATGATCGTTTCTGGTCGCCGACCGTCGATAAGGCCGGAAACGGATACGCGGTCCTTCGATTCCTTCCGGCTCCCGAGGGAGAAGACGTCGCCTGGGTTCGCTACTGGGATCATGGCTTCAAGGGCTCCACGGGTCGCTGGTACATCGAGAACTCTCTAACCTCGATCGGTCAGAATGATCCGGTGTCCGAACTAAACTCGAAACTCTGGAATGCTTCGTCCGACGACAACTCTTCGGAGCGTAAGCAAGCTCGAGCTCAGAAACGCCGCCTTCATTACGTCGCCAACGTTCTGGTGATCTCGGATCCCGGCAATCCGGCCAACGAGGGCAAGGTATTCCTATTCAAGTTCGGTAAGAAGATCTGGGATAAGATCGACGATCTGATGCATCCGCAGTTCCCCGGCGAGCAGCCGATCAATCCGTTCGACTTCTGGTCTGGCGCCAACTTCAAGCTGAAGATTCGTCAGGTCGAAGGTTATCGCAACTACGATAAGTCCGAGTTCGAAGCTTCGTCAGAACTCTTCAAGGGTGACGACAAGGCTCTGGAAGCGATCTACAAGCAGGAATATCCGCTCAAGGACTTCCTCGATCCGAAGAACTACAAGAGCTACGCGGAGCTGAAGAAGAAGCTGATCGAAGTTGTCGGTGAAACGGCTCTGGACGGTCCGGCTACGGCCGAAGAAGTCGATGAGCTTCCGACTCCTCGTCACACGTCTCCAGAACCTGAAGCTGGTCCGGTGGCGGCTACGGAAGAAGAGGTCGTTGACGGCTTGTCTGGAACGACTGAAGATGAAGACGGCGGCAAGGGTATGTCGTACTTCGCCCGTCTCGCAAATTCCTAATATCGGCCAAGAATATAGAATAGCCTGGATTTTTATGTCCAGGCTATTCTTTTTCTACCTTTAATCCATTCAATCCCTGGGCATTCCCTAGCCATACAAGATCTAGATCCATTATTCCACCACAATTGGCCTTGCTTACTCAATCTCACCTTTTGCTTAGTTTCTGAAGAATGAGATTTACCTAGCTTAGCCAATCTCATTTTTTCTATAGTCTCTTTAGTGTGCGGTTTTCGTTTGATTCCAATACGACAAAGACTATTGTTTTTTCTGTGTGATTCCGATTGTGGTTTTCCAAGCTTAGCCAATCTTATTTTTTCGCGTGTCTTTAATGAACATCCAGTAGTATTTGGATTGAGAGGTCCATAATTACCATTGATTATTTTAGAATTGTTGAAAGCATCAACGTATTTTAGAAAACGAAATTCGTGCAAATATAGAGTCTTTCTATCTTCAATAAAAACAATTCTTCTAATGATATAATTAGCAACATCTTTATTTTTAATTTCATTGCACGATGTTCTATATCCACCTTTAGTCATAAATTTGCCAGGATCTGGATTAAAATGTTTTATTCCAGCATAATATCTTTTACTATCACACTCTTCAATGATATAGAAGAATGGAAGTTTGGGAAGATTGATGAGTACTTCTCTAGTAGGATTGCGATAAATATAATTCTGCTGCATAGTTGCCTTTAATTGGGTTTGTGTAGAGTTGGCAGGTACTAGTAATACCGTGGCCAACATCTCTATTTATACAAATTACAGCCTTGGGAATCAAGCCTCGGACTTAAGTCCGAGGCTTTTTTCTTGCTCAGATGGCAGGAGCGAGAACCAATGCCGTCGAGCGATCGGGCATCCATCCGTTATTGACGACCATCGATGAAAGATTGTTTGTCACGGCTCGACGTGTTGAACTCATGTCGACCGCGCCACCGGCATTGCTTTCAGCACCAGCGCGAGCCACGGAGATCTCTTTGCCTTCTTCGTTCAGACGGCCGAGTTCCATACCGGACTTCGATGGCATACCAGCCAGAGCTTCCTTGATTCGTTCCAGAGCGTCCGCCGTCTTCTCGAGGTTCGGGCCCAGATCCGCGATTTCCTTAAGCTGATCGATCGGGCTCTTTCCACCACCCAGAAGCTTACCAAAGAATCCGGTGATGGCCATGCCTGTTTGACCCAAAGCGAAGGCGGCCAGAGCCGCCGAGACGGCCATGATGCCAGCCGCCGCGCCAAAGAGATCTAACTTGGCCAACTGCGTCAGTGGATCGACGGCCTTCTTCACGGCTACGGCCATCAGAAGCATTCCTGTGCCCAACATGAGCACTCCGGCTCCGGCCATCATGGCAGCTACACCGAAGGGCACGAGCGCGAGGCCGATCGCTCCAAGAGCAAGAATGGCCGGTCCGATGAGCTCTATGTTAGCCATGAGAATGGCACCGGCCGAGGCCAGAGCTTCGAAAGCTGGCTTGACCGTGTACTGAAGGATCTTGAGTCCAACGAGAACAGATACCCATGACACCTTGGCGAATGCCTCAAGAGAGCTTGCGAGCTCACTGAAAGTCTTAACGGTCTCCTTACTTTCAGGATTTGAGAGCGTGCTCATCGCATCGACGGCCTTAGCGAATCCGCCAAACGCTTTGGAGAACATGTTGACGGCCGTGAGTCCAATGATGATCTTTAGCCACTTGATCTCCGAGAACGTCTTGAATCCTGTGGCCAGACCTGTGAAAGCCTTAATGCCTTCGTTATTGGCTAGAGGTCTCAGTGCCTCGGATACGGCCTCGAATCCCTTTCCAGAAGCCACCAATCGAACGATCGTACCCATCATCGTAAAGCCATACACGACTTTGGCCCAAGCGATCTCTGAAAATGTCTTGAATCCTTCAGCCAGATCTTTGAAAGCCTGAATGCCTTCGTTATTGGCCAGAGGTCTCAGTGCCTCGGATACGGCCTCGAATCCGATCTTTGCACTTTCGGCCAGACGAGAGATTCGACCCATGATCGTGAAGCCATACACGACTTTGGCCCAAGCGATCTCTGAAAATGTCTTGAATCCTTCAGCCAGATCTTTGAAAGCCTGAATGCCTTCATTATTGGCCAGAGGTCTCAGTGCCTCGGATACGGCCTTAAATCCGATCTTTGCACTTTCGGCCAGACGAGAGATTTCACCCATCATCGTAAAGCCATACACGACTTTGGCCCAAGCGATCTCTGAAAATGTCTTGAATCCTGTGGCCAGACTTTCTAGTCCTGCGAAAGCTTTCTGTGCACCCTTCTTGGCCAGATCTGATAGAGCCATGGCTACGGCCTTAAATCCGATCTTTGCACTTTCGGCCAGACGAGAGATTTGACCCATGATCGTGAAGCCGGCGATAAGATTCGTCCACTTGATCTGAGAGAAGGCATTTAGGCCAATTGAGAGCGAACTGAGATTTTCGAAAGCCTGAATGAGTTTACGATCCGCGATGTTGAGGACCGCCACTCCAATTGAGATCAATCCATTTTCGATTTGAGGAGCGATCTTCTCGATCTCGGCCATGTAGGAGAAGCCCCTCAGCGTGTTTTTCCAGTCAATGCTTGAGAAGGCATTCAGCGCATCGGAAAGGTTCTTTAGCGCCTCAATCGGCTTACGTCCGATCGTTCCTAGTCCACTTTCTTTTAGAATGGCAGAGATCTCAGTCAATGCGCCACTCGATCCGGAGATCACATCCTTCAATCCTGCCAGACTCGAGAAGCTCTTAGTAGCCTTCTTCAAGTCCAAGCTTGCAAGGCCGATGATGGAATCCGCCAAAGTCGATAATGACTTAAGCTCGTCAGGCTTAATGCCCTTGGATGAAGCCTTTAGGCCAGCGACTATATTTTTGACATCTGAGGATGAGATTGCCATTTTAGTGTGGTGTCTTGTACTTGCTATTTATAGCGGAAACCTCTTCCTTCTGACGTTTATTCTCTTCCTTGACGTGCTCGATCAGTAAGGAAACATAGATCTCTCGCTCCCACGGTAGCATCTCATTGAGTTCCGATAGACTGTACTTGTGCCTCTGCATCATCTCGAAGTTCACGGTATAGTGATTCTCGAGAGAGTCGTGGGAGAGGCTCAGGCGAAAAAAGCCTGTAGTCCATTAAGAGTCAACTTCGATGGCTTACCGCACTTCTTGCAGGTATACTCGACGTCCTTGGAAAGCTTGGGTTGAGCTTCGATCCACTGACGGATCTTGTTCAGATGTGAGGAGGACAGAGAGTCGATGAATTTGGTCAGATCTTCCGGAGTCTGATCTTCCGAACGATGAACGGCATTCTCGTCGTAGATGGCCTCGATCGATGCGGCGATCATCTGCATGACGGCTTCACTCTTCGGCTTGCCTTCCGCGTCCAGGCGATTGAGCGCTTTCACCGTGATCGGTTGCATGATCACTCCGACTTTGTCGGTCAACTGAATCTTATTGGAAACATCGGCACCGCGAGTGGTTTCGATGGAGTTAAGATCGATGGCCGTTTCCACCATCTGACCACATGATTCATTTTGACACTTCAGTTGAACATTGGCCGTCTCACCGACCGAGACCGCGCGAAGCTTGAGAAAGATGTATTCGAGGTCGACGATCGACAGATCATTTGGATTGATCTTCTCGAAGGTACATGCGCGAACGACGTCCTTGACGGCCTGAAGGATAGACTTAGAATCACTCGATTCCAGAGCGATCATGAGGACCTTCTCTTCCTTGACCAGGTACGGACGAATCTCGATGGTCTTCTTGGTTGACGGAATGGTTACCGTGTACTTGGGTGTTTCAACGATGGGTAGTGGCATAGTAAAGCTTTGGTTCTGATACTATGTATCAGCAAATCGATCACTGATAGTTAGTTCAGAGCCGAGTAATCTTCGATCGTGTAGTCATAGTACGAAAACGTCACGGACAACTTCATGGTTTCATTCAGACTGCCGGAGTTCAGAGCAAGTTCACCGACCGTGTTTGGAAAGGCGTCATTGAAAGTGATTCGATATATCGGTTCCAGAGCATCATCGAGCTGAGTGATCTGAACTCGTCCGGAGAACGAGTCTGTATACTTCACACGGTACGAGGGCACGTCGACGATTGACGCGGACCATCGATCGAAGAGCGATTTGGCATAGTAGTCTCCGGTCAACAGGAAAGTCAGTGTCACGTCGTCGTAAGTGAATCCGGTAGGGACCTTGAATGGATTTCTATATGATGTATAGTCGGACGTGGAGATCTTACGGGATGGTATTGGAGCCGTTTCGCAGAGCAGATTTAGATCTCGGCTCACACTAACGTTGCTCGGTGGTGTGATCATGACGGAAAACCTCGAGGGGCGTACGATGCCGTTTCGACCGGAGATAGCCGCCTTAAGTAGATCGATTGAGCCTTGTTCTGGCATATCTCTTATTTATCAGGCCGTTAGCAGTCGAATTCCGAATCCCTTCAGAGTCTCTTCGGTCCAGACGGAAAATGTCCATCCCATCTGGACCGCGTATTTGTCCGCGGCTTCCCACTTAGACGTATTCTTCACGTAGTTCATGACCTCGATCACGTACCTTCGAGTCTTATGCTTTGGCTGAATCGGAGGCTGAGTCTGACTCTTGGGCTTGATCTCAACCAGGTAAGTCTTTCCGTCGGCCATCGTTACCTTCAAATCCACGAAGTAGCGATGGACTCTTCCATCAGTCTTGCAGACGTAGGGTATCACGATCTCCTCGGATACCCATGATTTCACGTCCGGATTCTCATCACACCAACGAAAAACTTGCCTCTCCCAAAGAGAGCGAAAGAAGACTCGAGTCGGATCACCCTGGTATTTGGATGTGTTCCGAATCGAATATCGTCCTTTGTAATAGTCAGGCACGGCGTATAAATAGTTTTCAACAACTATCTATGGCCGAGGACACATCAAATATCGCTTATTTTCCTTCGGACCTTCGATCCGTGACGGCCGACGGAAAAGCTTTTCCTCAGATCGAATTCACGGTTCAGGGATCCGCCGCCGACGGTCGCATGTACAAGTCGATCTATCTGCCAATGCCGATGGGCATCACCTTTGCTGATGGCGGTGACTATTCGAAGATTGAACTGGGTGCCATCGGAGGTCTGGGCATGGACACAATGTCGAATCTGATGAGAGGTGACGTCTCCGGTGCTTACGGTGCGGCCATGGGTTCACTCGGACAAAGCGGGTTGGCCTCGTCGATCTTCACGAAGGTCAAGGCATATGCGGCTCAGAAGGTTGGAGGCATGATGGGATCCGAGCGAGGTGGTAATCTGGCCATGTTTGGTATGAAGAAGATCAATGCTCCAAATACAAACACCACTTTCACGGGTAATAATCTGCGCTCATTTACGTTCTCTCTCAAGATGATTGCGCGGAACTCGAGCGACACGGATCAGATTCGTCGCATTCATCGAATTCTGAGACGATACATCTACGCAGGCTCCGACTCAACGTCACCGAATCTGGTCCTCGATTATCCTCCGATCTGGCGCATTCGTTTCATGATCGACGGCAATGAGAATCAGTACATGCCCAAGATCTTTGCCTGTTATCTGACGACTCTGCAGACGACGTTCAATGCCTCGAACAACACTTTTCGATACGAAGATGGATCTCCATACGAAGTTGATGTGTCCATCACCTTCCAAGAAACTCGCACGCTGACGCGGCGTGACATCGACAATCTCGAGTACGTCTCGAGCAATGATCCTAATTCCGACATCTATCGCGGCATCGGATCAAACGGTCTGGCCACGTCTTCCGTTCCTCAGCAAATTAAGGGATCAACATACTACTAAGCCATGTCATTCTTTCGACAATTTCCAACGACTCAGTATGACATATTGCGTGATGGATCGCTAACCACGATCGTCGATCTCTTTCGCAATGTCACGGCTAAGTCGAAGATCAAGCTTGATCCAAATCTGGCTTACACGTACTACGACGTGCAGAACGGAGATCGTCCGGACGTCGTCTCGCAGAAGCTGTATGGTGACTCGGACTACTACTGGACGTTCTTCATTATCAATGACTTTCTGAAGCGAGGACTCAATGAGTGGCCCAAGAGCCAGAAGGAGATGGAAGACTATCTGACACGTGAGTATGATCAATACTCGGTCATTCAGATGTCCGATACATCATCTGGCTATGATTCGAGTGGAACCTATCTGACAAATGTCAATGGAATCGACTTTCTGAACAATCAGTATTACGTGACGGATTCTTATGGATCAAATTCCGCTCGAGTGATGAAGTATGATCCATCGATGCAACAGCTTTGGATATACAACTCGGCTTCTTCATCGACCTTGGTGTCGAACTACTCGACGTTCAATCTTACATGCCCGGCAAATACAAAGTTAAATGCCGGACCTTTTATTTCCGCAACATCATTTCCTGGAAGTGGCGGAATGATCGCGTCCGTCACGCCATCCTTGATCTCGTCCGGACGCAATGCGGTTCATCACTTCGCGTTCTATGTTCAGCCGGGAAGTACGGTCATAAACTTCAATGGCATCACAGGCCAGGTGACCGACGTATTACCGAACTCCACCTTTCCGAACTCTCGAAATGGTGTCGCGGTGACGGATTCTTATGGCAATCAGATCGCGATCTACTTCACGGATCGGCATGGCGTAAATGTTGCGGCACAGGACGTTTCTCGAGGAATCTATCCCTCCAATCAAGTCGTCGCGGTCACCTATGCGGACTGGGAGAATGATCTGAATGACATTCGTTCTCGAATTCAAGTCGTCAATCCATCATACATACGAGCCTTTGTTCAGCAATACCGCGAGGTGTTGAATGCCTAACATCATTGCAAACATCAAGGCGAATACCGAGAAGGCGCTGACGCCATTCGGATATTCGCTTCGTGGCATCATTCTGACGAATCATAAAGGAGATCAGGCCGACATACAGAACATCGTCATTGACTTCTCGATCACGGAAAGCATCTACACGGCCGCGCTTACATTACGCCTAAGTGTCAAGGATGTGGCCAACTTTATCGAAGAGTTTCAGCTGATTGGTCAGGAAACCATCGAGGTACGCCTGGGACGTCATGAGCACGAATCTCCGGATTGGACGGATATCAAGGTCAAGTTCTGGGTGACCGAGTATCCAGAGTTTGGAAGATCCACTCAGCAGAATACTCAGGTCTACTCGATCGTAGCCGTCACGCAGCAGGCTTACGTCTCACAATTCAAGCGAGTCTCGCGAGCCGTCTCGGGATTGGTGTCCGATGAGATCCTTAAGATGGTTCAGAAGGACTGCATGGCCGAACGTATCGGTACCTTCGACAAGACGATCTCGAGGTTCTCGAGTGCATTACCTCTGATGCATCCTCTGGATTCCGCCTACTGGATGCTTCGCCGCGCATATGACGAGCAGTTCTCTCCATTCTTTCTATATGAAACTCTGATCGATGGCATCAATCTTCGATCATTGACGAATTTGATCTCGGACAAAGTCAATCCGATCTATCGCACATACAACGATGAACGCCTATACTCCAGCGATCCAAATACTCCGGAAGATTATCAGCAGCGTCTGACTCGCATTCTCGACGTCTCGTCGGACTTCAAGCTTTCCAAGGTGCTTCCGAATCTTTCCGGAGGAGCCTTTGCATCGAACAACATGTATCTGGACGTGTCCACCAAGACCATTCAGCGCCAGCAGTTCAATTATCAGAAGGCCTTCGATGGATCGCAGACCATGAATAAGAACTCGGTTCTTTCAGATAAGTTCACGATTCCATATGAGTTGCCCGATCAGCAGGTCAAGATATCCGAGACTTACGATGCATTCACGGAGTATGTGCCGACGAACTCATTGGCCTATTCGACTGACGGATCCGTATTCAATTATCACACTCTCCTCACGAATCGTGCCGGAAAGATCAACTCACGCATCGAAACAATGGACACAATCGTTCATGATCTGATGGTGGCCGGAGACTTCAATCTGTCGGTTGGCAAGAAAGTGATCGTGCAGATTCCTAAGTCGATCGATCCTCGACAGTTCGATCAGAGTACCATGAAGGGTAAGTTCGATGATCTATACGATCGAACCGTGTCTGGCACCTATCTGATCACTTCACTGGTTCATCACTTCTCCGATCAGTATCATTGTAAGATGCGAGTCAAGCGCGACTCCCTGACCTACGACTTAAATAAATCCTGACATGCTCTCGATTCATCATAAAGACGACTTCGCGTCGTATGGAGGAAACTTCTACTGGTTTCACGGAGTCGTCGAGGACGTCAGCGATCCTCTTCAGATGGGACGCGTACGAGTTCGCTGTGTAGGATATCATACCGATAACCTTGCGGCGCTTCCGACTTCTGGACTTCCCTGGGCCCTATGCCTACTTCCGATCACGTCTCCTTCCATGGCTGGAATCGGACAGTCGGCCACCGGAATTCAACAAGGATCTTGGGTTATTGGCTTTTTTCGTGATGGGCCATCGGCTCAGGATCCGATCGTTCTAGGAACCATCGCTTCCAAGTCAAGCAGCAAGGCTGATTCGACCAAAGGATTCTCGGATCCTTCTGGAGTCAATCCTCAAGCTCTAGGATTCGACATTCCGAGCGAGGCGACTTCAAGCTCTCTGACCGTTGCGGCCAAGAGCGCCTTCGCCGGATCATTCATCGATCTTTCATATATTGCTCCATCGTATCCGAACAATCAGGTCATCAAGACTCGCTCGGGCCATGTGATCGAATATGATGACACTAAAAACCATGAACGAATCTCATTGTTTCATAAGGATGGTGGATTCGTTGAATTGGCACCAAATGGAGTCATCAATATAGCCGGATCTAAGATCAATCTGGCGGCTACGACGATCAATCAAAACATTCGATCTGGAACCGTTGTATTGACCTATCCTGGTTCAACGAGTGGAATCGCCGGAACCGTGGTATTTACAACTCCGATGCCATCTGCTAACTATGTTGTCGTGGCCGGATCTTTAACTCAAGTCGATGCGACCCTTCCACGCTTTGTAGACTTATCTCCGAATGGCTTCAATGCCAATATTAACGGTAGCGGACAAAATGGAACTTTCTATTGGGCCGCTATACAAATCACGTAAGCACGATAAATAGAAGCAATGAGCTCGGCAACCTCTGACTACAACTCGTCGGCACCATTCAAAGTGGCGTCGAGCCAGATCTATGCTGACATCGATATTCGTGACATTACGGTCATCACGAGCTCAGGATCTTCCACCTCTTTTGTTCATCCGAGGCAGAATGACGTGGTCCCCTTAACGGACATTGACGCGGTCAAGAACGCGGTTCGAAATCTGGTTCTGACGAATTTCTATGAGGCGCCGTTTCAACCATTTCGTGGCTCAAACGCTCGAGCACTCCTCTTCGAGAACGCGGATACCTACACGGCCATGGCTTTACAGCGAGAGATCACTCGAGTCATCACGGAATATGAACCTCGAGTCAATCGCGTCGCCGTAGCCGTCATCGATCAGTCGGACATCAACTCGTACTCAATCACCATCAACTTCAACATCGTGGTGCTAAATACCACTACGGCAGTCAACTTTTACCTAGAACGCTTAAGATAAGCTATGGCACAGAACCTACTCAATGTCACGGACCTCGACTTCGATCAGATTAAACAGAATCTAATCGCCTACTTTAAGACACAGTCAGCATCACCTTTCCGTGACTGGAACTATCAGGGATCTGGCCTCTCGATGCTGCTTGACGTCCTGGCTTACAACACTCACTATAATGCCATTTTGGCACACATGAACGTCAATGAGTCGTTCATTGATACGGCTCAACTTCGCTCATCCGTAGTCTCACAGGCCAAGTTGATCGGCTATCTACCGGGTTCGGCTCATGGCGCTCAGGCTACGCTATCTCTTTCATGTCCGGCCACCGGCACGGCTCAGTCCCTGACGATTCCTCAAGGAACTAAATTCGTCTCGACAAACGGCTATGGTTCATTTACGTTCGTGACTCTGAACGACGTGACAACACAGGTCGTCGACGGAACTTTCACTTTTTCGAATGTCAATGTCGTGCAGGGCACTCTGAAGACCATCAGCTATCTGGTTGACTCTTCGGTGCCGAATCAAAAGTTCACGATCGATGATTCGAGCGTAGACATCACAACTCTGACCGTCAATGTGCTCGATCATCAGAACACGACCACATCGACTCCATATTTTCAGTTCGGATCCACTCCGAGCAGCTCACTTGGCATCAGTGGGGTTAATGGCACGAATAATGGCAACGTCTACTTCATCTCTCAGAACACTCAGGGCTACTACGAAGTGTCATTCGGTGATGGAAACATCGGTGCCAAACTGAATAACTTGCAGGTTGTTCAGTTGTCATTCATCTCAACTCAGGGATCTCAAGGCAATGGATGCTCGTCATTCTCATTTGCGGACTCGACGCCGTCCGCCGCCACGAGCGTGACCGTTACCGGAGCGATGACCTCGATCGGAGGCTCAGAAGCCGAATCGATCGACTCGATTCGCTTCAACGCTCCGAACTCACTGACCACGCAAAATCGCGCCGTGACGGCCAATGACTACGTGGCCTTGCTGCTGAACTCAAATACTTACGGTCCTCTGATCAATGCGATCAACGTATGGGGTGGAGAGGACGAGGCGGCTTACGATCCTCAAAATGCCTCCAAGTATGCCGGTCAGGTCTACATCTGCATTATGCCGATCGGAGGATCGTCGACTCTTTCTTCTTCCAATAAGTTGGCAATTCAGCAATTCCTCGATACTAAGCGTGTGATGACCGTGCAGACCAATTTCTATGATCCGGACTACGTGTGGATCGTTCTGAATGTTGGATTCAAGTACAATCCAAACTTGACGAGCCTTCCGGGCGCGACGCTGAATACCAACGTCTATAACACGATGATGTCCTATAACGGCTCGTCTCTACAAAGCTTTACTGGAGTCTTTCGCTACTCGAATCTGACCACGCTGATCGATCAGACGGATCCATCAATCATCAATACGGATGCCAAAGTGACTTTCTACAAGGTATACTCACTCTCGAATTTCACGATCTCTTCGGACGTAATCACGGCGTACTCTTCGATTCCGAATGGTCTGGTGACGACTTACGGTAACGCTTTGGCAGGCACCATCAATCAAACGCTTCCGATGATCTCTTCGTCTGGATTCACACTCACTCCGACGGCTCCGAATCAAAGTAGTAGCATGATCGTGATTGGTTCGTTCTCAACCAACTCGACTTCCATGATCGTCACGTCGAGCCCGGGCTCAAATCCGAATCCATACCTGATTGTCGGTGCAACTCTTTCCGGAACCGGCATATCGAGTTCGACGACCGTGTCGATCTCCTCGATCAACAATGCTGGAACATACACGATCATAACGATGAACACGGTATCCACGTCGACTCAGTCCGGATCAACGATCACGATTCGGCCTCCGACTGGAACTTACTACCTCAAGGACGGTGATGATCCGAGTTCGAGTATCTCACGACGTCTATTCCTGTCTACGAACTCTTCGAGCCAAGTGGCCGCATCGGATCCCAAGTACGTGACTTCAGGTACGGACATCTACATCGGAACGGTATATCCATCAAGTGGGCGTGTGGAACTCTACACGTACACTCGTGGTAACGTAGTATCTTCGAACGGAACAACGATTCAGACGATCAGTGTTTCCTCGGCGTCGTACAATACCAATCAGCTTGTTGGATCGATCTTTTACGTCGCGACCGGCACCGGTCAGTATCAGGCCGCCGTCGTGTCCTCGAACAGCTCGAACGTGATCTATGTCTCGTCTTCCGGATTGCCGATCAGTCAGGCCTTAAACACCACTCTTGACGCTTCGTCTCAGTATGTCCTGATCACGTCCGTGATCGATGCAAACACAACGTCGAGCATAAACATCTATTCTCGTCCAGCGTCACTCGACATCGCTCCGAGTCGTCATCAGATCCTGCAGATCGATCCTACCTCGACCGTATCCGCATCAATTGATTCAATCGCCATCTCGGGAATCACGGGAACGAATGGATACCAAACATTCTCGATTCAATAACGATACTCCATGACGTCCACACTTGGCATCAATGATCTGCAGCCCAGAAACCTGGAATCGCCGCGCGTTCAGAATCTACTTCCTGAACAGGTAGCTTCGACGGCTCAGACCTTCGTCGCCTTCCTCGAGGAGTATTACAAGTTCCTGAACACGGGATACCTCTTTCAGAACTCAACCGTTACGTCGGCCACTTACGCCTCAACGAGCTCGTATAGTACTGGAAGTCAATATACGATTACGGACACCACATTAAGCCTGCAATACAATCAGCTCGTCAATGCAACGTTCTACATCTCATCCGGTACCGGAGCCGGTCAATACGCGACGATCGTTCACAATGATGTCGGCTCGACATTCATCGTCTCGAGTGGAACGCTGAATGTCACTCCGGATTCAACCTCGGCTTACATCGTCATCATTCCTCCAACATATAATGAGCAGCCATACGCGATTCAGTCATATCAGATGCCGACCAACGTCCTGAATACGCTGACGAGTGAGTTTGATCTGGATCAGATTAGCTCTTATGGATATCTGACTCATCTGCAGAAGCTAATCGCTCCATATGCTCCGATCCCGACGACGATTCAGTCCGGTGATACCTCTCCTCAGTCGGTCAACACTCGTGCGCAGCTCTACAAGAAGATCGTCAAATACTACTATAATTCTCGAGGCTCACGCGATTCGGTCTATACGTTCTTTCAGCTGTTCTTCAATACCGTCGCGGCTCTGACCGGTGATTTGAGCAATACTCCATCATCCACGATTGCTGGATACGTTCAGACTTGGCTCAATGAACTAACCACCACGTCCAGTCAGCCAATCACGATCGGATCAGCTTCCGCGGCCGTGACGTCCTGGATTCCATACACATACACGGTCACGGTCAATATCCTTCAGTCTCAATTCGACGCATCGTATCGAGCCATGGTTCATCCGGTCGGATTCAAGTATTACGCTCTGTTCTCGGGCGTTCTGACTGGAATCTTGGAGATCTCGGACAGTCGAATGGACGATGCGAAACTCGACTATCAATCCTTTGCCTGGGATCTGGATACGACAACGATTGGAGAGTATGGTACGATGGTCATCGCCGACGCGATTGGAGGCTATAATCCAACGATTCCCAATACTTCGATCACCGTTATTGGATCTGGATCAACGGCAACCGCGTCTGGTTACTCATATGCGGAATGGTCAAATGTAGGCTCGAGTGTCGTCTTCTCGACGACTTTATCTTCTACGGCCTCGATTGGTTCATATACGATCTCAATCTCCACTATCTCGGCTCTGAATGTCACGAGCGGAATGAGCGTGTATGGCATCAATGTTACCACATCCAGCACGTTCTCTTCGACTTCAGGAGCGATCGTGACGGCTTGTAGTACGACATCCGGAGCCGTCACTCTGCTGACTTCTCTGTCTTCGACGGCCTCGATCGGAACCGCGATCACAATCACTCCTCCGCCCAGATCGCTGGTATAAATAATTCAACACGAGCACATGTCAGCTATCATCACACAACGCTTTCGGCGCAACAATTTACAGAGCATCTTTGACGAGATGCTGTATCCTCGAGTCATGATCGCGAACTGCTCATGTTCGACGATCAACACAACGACCGCGTCGATCACGACGATCGGCGCTATTCCATCGAATCTGCAGACCGGAATGATGGTCCTAATCACTACCGGTTCCGGATCGCTGACATCCTCGACGACCACGATCGTCACGGGAATCTCCACGGGAAGCAACTCCTTTACGATCTCTCCAGCACCGGTAACTTCTCTGTCTGGCGCTCTTCTGTCGTTCTATACGCAGTATTACATCGGCATCGGAAAGTCCGATACCTATTCTGGTGGCTTGGAAGGAACTGATCTCTATCCTGGAGTTCCGGTTCCGGCCGATAAGACCTCGATCGATGCACGAGCCAATCTGATCGCGATGCAGAAGGTAATCGTCGGATCCCTTTCCGGAGTTCCGGCCATCTTTGGCAATGCTGGTTATCTGCTTCCACGATATCAGTGGGGTAATGGAAACTACTATAAAGCATGGGATCCATCCGATCCGACGTGCTTCTATCCGACCACCGTCACGATCGGATCGACTCAACAGACCGTGTTTCCATGCTTCGTAGTATCTGGAAATCCGGCGCGAGTCTATGTCTGTGTTGCCTCAGGATACGATTCGGCCACTCAGCTTCCTTCCACGTCGGAACCCTCATCGCTTACGACCGGATCGATGGGTACGGTTGGCAACAAGGGAATCACTGGATATCAATGGGTGTATGTGTCTGACCTCGGTCTAGATACGGCTTCAACTTCCGCGGCCACATACGCGGTCGGCACGACGACTTCGTTGTCTTCCACGGGGATTTGCACTCCTGGATCTCTGGATTCGAATCAGTTCGTTCAAATCTATCGTAACGCTACGACGGTCGGAACGGCTTCGGCCATCACCACGGCAACTTCCTCGGCCGGCGCCGTGTACTCGATGCGTATCGTTACGGCCGGAACAAACTATACAACGGCTTCAACCTTCGTCATAGACGGAGATGGAACATCGACCGCATCGGGAATCGTAACGGCCGTAAATGCGGCCGGAGGCATCACGTCAGTGTCGATCACCTCCTCTGGCCTAGGCTACACGATCGGAGCGGTTCGATTCACGGCCAATACCGGATCGGGAGCTGTTTTGATTCCTCGTATCGCGCCGAGGAACGGCTTTGGCTACAACGTGGTCACGGACCTTCCGTCATGGTTTGCCGGATTCTTTGGCTCATTCAACTACTCGTCCGTATATCCTGGCAACTCGGATGTTCCATTTACGGACAATATCCGTCAGGTCACTTTACTTCGTAATCCAGTGGTCTTCACTTCATCGACCGGCTCAACGTACACTTATCGGTGCCTGAAGTATCTGACTCTCAATACTGGATCATCAAATGTTGCGGCCGGTGATATCATCGAGTCAGGCAACTCTCGTGGCTACGTGGATTACGTGGTTTCGACCGGATCGACCACGACCGTGTACTATCATCAGAACACGTCAACATTTCAAGCGTCTGGTTCTCCTTTGAACATCACGCCGATCCCATTCACCTCCGGAAGCACTTACAAAGTCTATAAGTCTCCGAATTACATGGTCAGTACGATGGCATATACGATCACTTCGGTGTCGGCATGTCCGATTGGTACGGCTGGTTCAGATGAGTACTCGGCCGGAACCGGTGAAGTCATCTACATTCAAAACCGCACGCCGATCTATCAAGCTTCCGGTCAAAACGTCAACGTCACGGTCATCACTCAATTCTAATTTAATATATGTCACTCACCATCGTAACACAATTCTAATTTTATGGCAGATATTATTCCACCAGTATTACAATCAGACACCTTTGAAATTCAAAGGCAGAAGATTAACAATGCATTTTCATATCAAACTCAATATAGGTTATACATGCCCCAAGGCTATAATGCCAATTTGATAATCGATTCGTCTGGAATAGTTGGTAGTCCTACATATGGGCAGGCAACATCGTATACGATTCCTAGTTCTCCAATATCAATGAGCGTATATCTTGCTTCTGGTACATGGCAACTAGTTGTTGAAACTCGCGCTGGAAATAATGATGCGGGCGGAAATTTTTCATATTATGTATATCAAAAAGCAACAGTCGCAAGTCCTGCAACTACAGCGTATTGCGGAATACAACTTCATCGTGGTGGTGGCTCTGGATATGGTCGTGATTGTGCTAATACTGCTTATGGTGTAGCCACTATAACAGTCACTGGAGCAACTTCCACAACATTGACACTAAATGCTCCTGTTACCACTACCGGCGCTCTTGCGAATGCAGGATTTTATTTTATGGGTGCAAGTGCAATTCTAACTAAAATTGCTTAACCTCTTATGGCAATCGTAGCTAACTTAACGACCGTTCAGGCGACTATACCGATCGATTCAACGAGCAGCTCTTTCTGGATGAGCCTCACTTCTACGACTGGTGCCGGGCCTATGCAAGGCTGCATAGTTAAAATAGTTGGCTATTACTACTAATCGTTTATGGCCATCTATACGACACTCACGATCGATCAGGGTTCGGACTTCACGGCAACCATCAGTTTGACGGATGCTAACGGCCTGCCTCTGAATATCGGCAATCAGGCCGTGTATTCTCAGATGCGAAAGAGCTACGTCTCAACCACATCGTACTCGTTTATGACCGGTGTCGTCAATTCGTCTTCTGGTGTCATCACGATCTCGATGCCAGCCTCTACTTCTTTGACTATCAAGCCTGGTCGGTATGTCTTCGACGTCATCACGGTTACAAGTTCAACTTCTCAGTCTCGAGTGCTCGAGGGACAAGTCGAATTGACTCCGGCCGTCACGCTTCTCTCGTAATCCTTTTCCATAGATAAGAAAGATGAGTATCTCCGCACGAGTCAAGAACAACAGCACGGTTCGAGTTTCCACGGTTCAGATCGGTGGAGTATCCATCGCGAGTCTCTCGGACGTGCTTCTGGCGAATCCTCTTCAGGACGCTTCACTCCTCGTATACAACTCGGCCGCGTCGAAGTGGGAGAATCGGATTCTGAGTGGTGGAGCGACCATCACGAACACCGGCGTCGTCACGATCAACTATCCTCAGTCCATCTCGTCGTCTTCGTCTCCGACCTTTGCCGGAATCACGATCAATGGTCCAGAGTCCGTAAATGGCACTCTGAACGTCAACGGCTCGCTCAACGCTTCTCCGTCGATTACCTCCGGATCCGTCACTCTGAGCGGAAAGGCTTTCTACGTCAATACCGGAGGAAACGTCACGTGGACTCTTCCATCCGTGGCATCTTCACTTGGAGCCATGTATTTCGTCAAGAATCGTGGATCTGGAAACGCCACTCTGACTCCTTCAGGATCTGATTTTCTATACTACACGTCTCCAATTTCAAGCTATCTGATTCGACCGGGTGAAGGTTACATTCTGACTTGTGATGGTTCGTTCTGGAACGTCATGTAAGTTCGCTATAAATAGTTCATGATCATGAAAAAGCATTCAATCATCGCGGCGGTTTTTCTCTCATTTCTGATGTGCTTTACGGCACTCGGCATACAGACATACTTCGATGGAGTGACCATCACCAACTCGGCAATCTACAATACGACGAACTACTCGTCCGTGTACACGAATGGTACGTTCTATGGAAACGGCGCAGGACTAACAAACATCTCGGCGGCGAATCTTCTTGGCCTTGGTACGGCCGCTTACTCGAACGCGACGGCTTTCTATCCAAATTCGAATCCTTCGAACTATGTAACGGCTTCCGTGACTAACGGCTTAGCCACTACGAACTACGTCAATAATGCTACGAATGGCTTCGTTACCTCAAGCATTACGAACGGCTTGGCTACTACGAACTATGTAAATGCCGCTACTAATGGCTTCGTTACGTCTTCGATCACGAATGGATTAGCCACTACGAACTACGTCAATAATGCTACGAATGGATTGGTCACATCTTCGATCACCAATGGTTTAGCCACTACGAACTACGTCAACAATGCTACGAATGGATTGGTCACATCTTCGATCACCAATGGCTTGGCTACGACGAACTTCGTACTGACGCAGATCTCGGCTACCAATAGCGCTAATCTAACTACTACGACTAACTTGGTGGTCGCGGCAACGAATAACTTTACGACCGTCGTGTACTCTAATCCGGTCGTATTCCTCTACACGAACTCGTTGCCCGGATTAACTAATGGCTTCGTGACGAGTTCCATCACTAACGGATTAGCCACTACTAACTTCGTACTGACGCAGATCTCGGCTACCAACTCAGCTAACCTCACGACCACGACTAACCTCGTAGTGGCGGCAACGAATAACTTTACGACCGTAGTGTATTCTAATCCGGTCGTATTCCTCTACACGAACTCGTTGCCGACTCTGACCAATGGCTTTGTCACGGCATCCGTAACAAATGGTCTGGCTACGACCAACTATGTCAATTCTGTGACCAATGGACTAGTAACATCCGCAATCACAAATGGTCTGGCTACGACTAATTACGTTCAATCATATTCTGACACGAATGGAGCCGCTGCTTTCTACTCGAAGAATTCGACTAATGGATTTACCACTTTGGTCTACACGAATCCATCGGCCGTCCTCTATACGAACTCGTTGCCGACTCTGACCAATGGCTTTGTCACGGCATCCGTCACGAATGGATTAGCTTCCACGAATTTCGTCAACACATCCATCGCAAACAATACCAACTTCCCCTCCATCTACGTCACGAACACACTGCAAGTGCAAGGCTACGTTCAAGGTCCACTCTACATCACCAATAGTGCGTTTGACATCTCGACCAATACGGCCAGTCCATCGGCCAATCAACTAGTCACGGCAAACTACGTCGCCTCGATTCTCAAATCCGGTCAAATCCTTTACGGCTCTTTGAACACCACCAACGTCGGAATCACGAATCGCGTGGGAACGACCACCAACACGGTTGCTCTTTTGTTCGGCTCAACGGCTCCGACCAACTACATCAAGTCATTTACCAATCTTACGGCTGGTCAAATCTTTGCGACCATCATAACGACCAATACCTATCAGTCCGTGTCTGGTCCATTCGTTTCAACATTTTATCTGAACTTCACAGGCAATGGGCCAAATCCAAGCATTCAGATTGACCCTGACATCTACATCACCTATGATAAGACCAATCTGTTGCAGATTGGTTACGGCGCAGCACAAACCATCACGCCGGGAACCACCAACGCCTATTCGTGGATTTCAGGCGGTCAGCAATACACCTCGACCAACGTGGCGGGATTCTATGTGGTTCGTCGTGTGTTTTGCGATGCCGTCACTTCAAGCGGAACCTATGTGCTGAATGTGTTTGGCGGAACAAACTATCCGACATCGCTGACTTTCAATACACCGGTCACGCTCAATGCCAACTACTCTGGCACGTTTACCGGCACATATATTGGCGACGGTTCGGGATTGACAAACATTACTGCAACCAACGGATTCACTACGTTGGTCTACACGAATCCTTCTACGATCCTCTATACGAATGCTCTGCCTGGCCTGACCAATGGCTTTGTCACGGCATCCGTCACGAATGGTCTGGCTACGACTAATTATGTCAACTCGGCGACTCAAGGATTGACAAATGGTTTAGCTACCACGAATTACGTCAACTCGATTACAAACGGTTTAGCCACTACGAACTATGTAAAAGCCGCTACAAATGGTTTTGTAACATCGAGCATTACAAACGGTTTAGCCACTACGAACTATGTAAAAGCCGCTACAAATGGTTTTGTAACATCGAGCATTACGAATGGATTGGCGACAACCAATTATGTGAATGCCGCGACATTCAGCCTCACCAACATCGGCAACGATAGCGGTTTCGTGAACCTCACTAACGCCGCGTTTTACGACATCAGTGGGGCCATCCGCGCTGATTTTAGTTATGACGGATCAAGCGGCGCAAATTTTCAAATCATCGGCCGCGCGGAAAGTTATTACGACGCCAATACTTCGCAATCGGCAGGAATTTTTCTGTCGGATTCCACCCTTGCACCCGCTGCGTTTTTTGGAATGAAAGATGACTCTCACGCCGGTTTTTTCTTTGGCGGTGATTGGAATTTTGTTCTGGATACCTCCGGCAATGTTACTGTCGGCGGCAAACTTACCGCCAACGGCGGCATTGACCCGCCATATATGCTGCTTGACGCGCAAACCCGCGCCGCCATTAAAGGTGAGGTTTTGTTTGAAGTGCCGACCAACAAGCAGACTGGCGCGGCAGTATTTTTTAATGCCGCCACGCACCGGCTAGAGATTTACGTTGCCAGCGAAGATGCGTTTTACGACCTAAACGGCGAAGTCATCGCCACCAACATTATTTCCCGCGCTTTCACCCCGTGCACCAATCGCCCCAACGGTTTTGGCACAATTCGTCCGCGTCCGCCGAATGTGAATACCAATTAGCCGCATTTGACTTTCGATGGTTGATGATGCGATGTTTCTTCCTAAAACTGCTAGTTACCTTGTGTTCCACCGTTTAAACGGTTACGCCTACCTGGTATTATGTGGATGGCACCGGCCACAACCTCGGCAGCAAATGTGTTCATTGATGCAACAGCAGGAGTTGGAAATGCTGCGTCATTGGTACTCGCTGCTTGGGACCAAGCAAACACCTCTGATTATGGATACTACCTAGGCACAGATGACAATGGTAACTTTCGCTTCTCTCAAATGCCTTCAATCGATCAAGCGGGATATAGTTCTGCCAAAGATTTCTCTGGCGGTCTTACAGGTTCATTGACATTGGATAAGACTGGCAAGATTGGCATTGGTACCATTACTCCAGCTTACATGTTGGATGTAAACGGCACTGCACATTTCAATCTAATTACAAATACGACGTATTATGGCAATGGTGTTGGACTTACAAATATCACGGGTGTAAGCACTAATTTTGCAACCACGAGCAATCCTACTAATGCCTATGTCGCAGGAACTCTTTATACCAATCTTACTGGCAAAAAAGCATTGTTGATTGGTTCATTTGTGCAAACTGGAGCTAGCGCATCATTGATTATCAATTACACTAACGGTGGGATTGGATATCGACTTCCAATAGCTGTGGCGGCAAGTGCTGCTGTGAATATACCATTTTCTGTTCCACTTTCGCCAAATGCAACATTCAACTGCACTGCCTTAGTTGGATATATGACCAACACCGTTTTGTGGTCTTATTAACTTTGCTTCTAACTCCAACTCATAATAAATAAACCACCATGAAGAAACTAATCCTCATCGCTGCTATCGGCCTGGTCACTCTGAGCTCTGCTCTATCCCAGGATAACAACACCAACTCCACTCCCTCGACTGGTCTGGTGTTCGTGACCAATACGATCACGACGGTTCGAATCGCTCCGTTGAAACTCACTGCGGCTCAATTGGATGGAATCATTCAAATGATTCAGGCGTCCGGTATTTCGGCCAATGTGCCAATCACATCCACAAACCTTGCGGATTTAAGCGTGGCTAAAATTCGCGACGGCTTTGTGGTCAACATTCGTCTTAAATAATCTATGAACGACACGAACCTCATTCAGATAGTTCAACAGCTTCAGGCCTCAGGCCTCGTCTCTCAATCCACTTGGCACGGCCTCACGGCAATCCATGCTTTGCTTGTGGTGATTGCCGGCTGGGTAACTCATGCCAACTGGAACAACGTTCTGGCCGCCTGGACTTGGTATAAACATGAGGGCGCCCTCTGGGGCATCTTCAAGTCCGCAATCATCGGTGATTCAAAACCTAAAACACCAGTCGTCGAAAATAAGTGATTTACTTTGGCTCGTCACGATGATAAATTAAACCGTTACCTCAACATTAACAACACCAACATGAAAAACATCAAAGCATTATTCCTCACGATCACTCTAGCAATCATCGCGTCCGTCTCGGCTCAAGCGCAGTCGACGACGGTCTCGAATCTACTTGGCACACTCAATCTTGGCGATGCGGCCAACAAGTTGTACGCACAGGCTCAGTCCGGTGGTCTTCTTACGGCTACAAACTATGCCATTGAACCCTATCTGACTTACGCACCTCATCTCAAAGCCGGACATACTACTGGCGGTGGTGTGTTGGCCGTGTATAACTTCAATCAGTACTGTGCTGGTGGCCTAGGCGTCGACTACCTTGGTCAGTTCTCACTCGTGTCTGGTAACGTTACCATTCGATATCCGATCAACGTCGGCTCCAAGGTGGATTCATTCCTTCTTGGACCGTTGGCCGGTCTGAAGCCTACGCTCAATCAAATCACGGTGGTTCCGTTCGCTCTGGGTGGCATCGGTACTCCCTGCTCCGGCTCATCGACCACGGTCTCGACGATCGAAGACGTTGGTGGTTACATTCAGTACGGCAACTTCTGGGGTGGAAAGCTGAATACAGGTATCTGCTATGGTCAATGGAACAATGCCGGCGACTACTCGGGTAAGCGCTATCACGTATTCTTTGGCTGGTCTCACGGATTTTAATCCTTAATCACATCGATCATCAGGGGCTTCTTCGAAAGGAGAAGCCCCTTTTCTTTTCCATATAAATAGATTCCATGAAGAATCAAGTCAGAGTCGCGATCTGGATCAGCAATCATGACATCATGGGTCGTGCCATTCGATTCCTTACACATGGAACCGGTACGCACGCGGCCTTCGTACGTTCGAATGGGCGCATCGTCGAGAACTTCTATCCACATGTGCGTGAACGTGACTTCAAGCCAGGAGAGCTCGAGCAGGTTGAGATCTACACGATTGATGGCCTCACGGCTCAGGAGTCCAAGCGTCTGGAATCCTGGCTCGACGAGCAGATTGCACATCCAGAAGCCTACTCGATTCGTGATCTATTTCGATATGCCTTAAATTGGCCTCCTCTGAAAGGTAATCGCTGCTTCTGCTCGATGTTCGTTTTGAAAGGAATTCGGCTAAACGTCGGCCATCGTAAGCAACCTCTGGCTCGTCTGCCCTATGAAGACTACGCGTCTCCGCGCGATCTGCGGCTCTCTCCGCGCTTGACATTGAATGGCGAATAAATAAAGCTTATGGCCAAACCATCCTCACGTCAGGGACTGATTGACTACTGCCTACGTCGCCTCGGCGCACCGGTACTCGAGATCAACGTCGATGATGATCAGATCGACGATCGCATCGACGAAGCCATACAGCTGTATCAAAACTATCATACGGATGGAGTCGTTCGTAACTTCTACAAGTATCAGGTCACACAAACTGATTTCAACAATCAGTACATTCCACTTCCTGAACAGCTGATCTATGTGCTTCGCGTTCTTCCCATAGGCGTGGCCAACTCGACTCAGGGCATCTTCTCGGTTGACTATCAGCTTCATCTGAATGATCTATATGATCTTCGTCGACCGGGCAATCTGATCAACTATGAGATGACGCGTCAGTATATGTCGCTGATCGACATGGTACTCAATGGCATGGATCAAGGAATCATCTTCTCGCGTCATGAGCAGAAGCTTCATATCGAGACCGACTGGGATCAACGAATTCCGGTAGGAACCTGGATCGTCGTCGAGTGCTATCAGACTTTGAATCCAGATGATTATCCGACCGTGTACAATGATCAGTACCTGAAGAGGTATGCCACGGCATTGATCAAGCTTCAATGGGCACAGAACCTTTCGAAGTTCAAGAACATGACTCTTCCGGGTGGAGTTCAGATCGACGGCGCGGAAATCATGTCTCAGGCCAAGGAAGAGATCAAGGAGCTCGAGGCTGAGGTACGCAGTGTGTGGGAAGCCCCCGTCGACATGTACGTAGGCTGAAGACGTCTATGTAGGGTAATCTACATGATATACGTCATTGAGATCTCTCCATAAATAGAATCATGGCACGTAGCGTCTACTTCGGTCAAAATGTACAGAGTGAAAAGAATCTGTATGAAGATCTGATCATCGAATCCATAAAGGTGTATGGATTTGATATGTTCTATCTGCCTCGCACGATTGTGTCTCAGGATAAGGTTCTGAATGAAGATACGGAGACTCAGTTCAATTCCGCCTATGAGATCGAGATGTACATTGAGACGGTTGAGGGATATGAAGGCGACGGAGTGCTCATGTCTAAGTTTGGCCTCGAGCTTCGCAATCAGCTCAAGGTCATCGTTTCGCGTCGACGCTGGAATAGTACGGTCGGAACTTGGAATTCGGGCTACAACAACTATCGCCCGTCCGAAGGCGATCTGATCTACATTCCAGGGATCAAGGGTCTCTTCGAGATTAAGTATGTGGATCTGGAAACTCCCTTTCATCAGCTCAACAATCTGCCGGTATATCGAATGACTCTGGAACTCTTCGAATACCGCGGAGAAGACATGAACACCGGAATCGATCAAGTAGATGCCCTGCAGGCCGAGAAGTCCCTGGACTCCTCATACCGTGCCGTTGTAACGTATTCGAATCAGACGGTCAAGTTCAACATCGAAGAGCCGATCACTCTAGCCTACGCCTCCGGTGCTATTGGCACGGCCAAGGTAACGAACATTCAATTGTCTGATCCATTGAACTCCAATTCGACGACGACGATCACTTTCTCGGCGCTGCGATTCATGGATTCAACCATTCATCCCCTGGCATCCGGAGTGATCGCTACCGGTATGATCACCGGTGCCGTGGCGACGATCACACACGTCGTGACTTTGACGGATGGAGATGAGGCTCTGAATGATGGAGACATCTCGATTCAGAACAACGCACTCGAGACACGTGCCAACTCCATCATTGACTTCACGGAAGTAAATCCCTTTGGGGAATCGAACGACTCCTGATCATGCTTACTCAGACCTACCATTACAACGCAACGATCAAGAAGATCGTGACTATCTTTGGTTCGCTCTTCAACTCGATCACGGTCGGACGTGTTGCCGAGAATGGAGTGGTATCGAACGTCGAGCGTTGTCCAATCTCATATGGTCCTAAGCAGAAGTTCCTGGATCGCATCACTCAGCAACCGGATCTGGCGACCGACAAGGTGGCCGTCAAGGTTCCACGCATGTCTTTCGAGATCACGTCGATTCAGTACGATCCCGAGATCAAGCTCAATCGTCTGAATCGCAGTCTACAACCGATTGCAGGAGATACCAATAACTACAGCTCAACCTGGCAGTCAGTTCCATATCTTCTGGGAATGCAGCTCAATGTGTATGGACGTAATCAGGACGACGTGTTACAGATCGTTGAGCAGATCCTTCCGGAGTTTCAACCAGAGTATACGGTTCGCGTCAAGGATATGGAGTATCCTGGATCGATCACGGATGTTCCGATCATTCTGAATTCCGTGAATATGACGGATGACTATGATGGAGCGATCGATCGTCGCCGTGTGATCGTGTACTCACTCGACTTCACGATTCGCGTACGCTTTGGTGGTCCTCAGTCATCTAAGGGTATGATTCGCTTCGTCGAGGTCGGTCTGATTCCTAAGCTTGACACTTCCGTCACGGCTGGAGAATATGTTCATACCGGAGTATCATCGATGCAAGATACTCCAAACAGCTACGTCATCATAACATCAATTGATACCTTTGGATTCAATGAGGGATTCGTTCCGCCAGGTGTCACCAATGCGGATGCGAGCAATACCAGTGTGACGGCAGATTCCATAGACGTCACGGCGGACATGAAATAGATAAATAAGATTAGAAATGAAAAAAATACTACTATCATTCATTGCCATGTTTTTGTTGATGTTCTGTAGTCATGCTCAGAATATCAATCTTGTCAATGTTGGAACGAATGCCAATGATCACACCGGTGATCCTCTTCGAGTTGCATTTCAGAAGATCAATACGAATTTTTTGAATGTACAATATTCAATGAATAATATCGGGACGGCCACCAACATCAACAACGCGAGCGGCACTAACGTAACAGCCAGCAATCTTTATGTCCCTGCCGGACTTTATGATGGAAGTCAATCTACTGGAATTCAAGGAGCTGTCCTCTGCTCCACCGGCGGCGAGCCCGGCTACAGCGGCGTTTATTGGAATAATTACATGACTGCGCAACAGTTTTATAGCGATTCGGCAACGTTGGAGATAGCAAGTCACGACTATGGCGATGGCAGCGCCGGCAGCGTCGCCATCGGCAACATAGACGACGAAGGTTCGCCGAACAATGGGTTGATGATGAACGCACAAGCAGGCTATCAAACAATCTCTATGGACGCTGATTCCGGCTATGCGACCTTTTATGGAAATGTAGGAGTTGGTTTAAATAACCCCATCTACAAGCTCGATGTAAACGGCAGCATAGGTAATAGCTCTGGCGACATTATTTTCCAGTCTGGCACTAATAACTTTTACATTAACGGCGGCTCTCCTTCCTTAAGGCTCAGGAGCAATAGTGGTGGTGGTGTTTGCTCTTTAGGTTTTTATACTTTTGGCATTTCGGGAGAGCCCGCAGCCGCGCAGTGGACGTTTGGCGACCGTCTTGGCTATACTGGTCAGTCAATTTTTTCTGTATGCTCTGGTGGCTCTGGAAGTGCTGCACTCCGCCCAATGGTTGCTATCGGTTCTAACGGCGATACAGGTGGCGGCAAAATAAACGGCTCATACACGTCAGGCATGGCTATTGGTGAAAGCTATACGTCTGGAACATTCCAGATGCCCGATAACGGCCTCATAGTTCAAGGCAGCATAGGCGTTGGAAACAACGCACCACAAGCTAAAGTAGACATTACCGGAACTATGACGCAATCAGGCTACTACACGAATGCTTCAAATATCTATGTAGCTGGCTCTGTCAACGAGGCAGGCAAAGACCTTGCGCCACACTTAACGACCTCGGCGGCGACCAGCGGGACAGTGACGGCTTCCACGTCATACTGGAATGAGACTGTTTATCTTTCCAGTGGCTCAACCATCGCCAGTATTACCATTGCCCTGCCTTCCACCGGCACGCTGGTAGGCCAGATTTATCGCATTCACACCAAGTCAATCGTGACTACCTTGAGCGTGACAGGCGGCTCTTTTGCTGACACAGCAGTAGTCGCTTTAACCGCAGGGCAAACAATCGCGTATCAGGCGCAAAGCACGTCTGGCGCATACATCCGCATCCAATAAAACCATGAAAAAAACTCTAATTACTATCGGCCTCGCTATTCTAGCGGGAATAACTTCTCAAGCTGTTCGCGCTCAAAGCTCGGTGAATGTCCAGACGGAAGCTGTGACTATATCCACCACTTTGCCAGTTGGAGTTGGCGAGAGCCTAATGTCTCAAGCGGCAGTTCCGAATGGATTTATTTCCATCAAAGGGACGAACGCCATCATCGGTGGAAAGGCAGTTATCATCGTGCCGCTGACGACGCTCGGCCAGTTGGTGACAAATTTGCCTGCTGGTTATGACATCACAAATCTTGCGTCAGCAACCTTTTCCACGACAAGCAATGGGGTGGTGGTTCGCGCCAAGTTGGTGAGGTCGGTAGCTTCTGATTCAGCACCGACCACAAACGTGGAATCCAATGCGGACAACGCTGTCACAAACTCGCCATCGGTTAGTCAGTGAAAGCTCTTTAAGTTTTATGAGCAAGGGAGAAGGGAAAACAAAATGCACGAAATGATGTTAGCAAAAGCAACAATAACCGTGCCAACGTGAATTTATGCTGCCATTCATTGCTCTAATCTTCGAAAAAGTATTAGGAGGTAACATGGAAAAAATGCTTAAAGGGAACAATAGTCTAACGGCACAAACACGCCACCAGTCAGCACGAATTTAGTGGTGTGGATTTCGGTGCAAATTGCGGGCGACACGAATCGTTATCGGCTGGGCTTGGCGAAATAACTGGCGGCACCTCAATTTATGGCCGAACAAGAATTCAGAATCCACATCGTCGGTGATGTCAATAATACCGGCTTCAAATAAGATTGCGAGCAAGTGGCAACGGCCGAATACTCGACGGTCAATCGCATTATAGTTAATTACTGATATATTATGAGTCATGATAAACATCTGAGCATTCTGACGGCGCTGGAGAATAATCTTCCAGTGAAGCCGGCTTTGCCATCTGCACCGGCAGTCATGACTCCAGCTCCCGAGAAGGAAGAACTCGTTTCAGATTCCGAGGAAGACTATAAGTTTGCACGTAAGAAGCTAAAGACTCTGATTCAGAAGGCCGAGGAGTCTTTGGACAGACTCATCGTCGTGGCCGACGAGGCCGAGCATCCACGAGCGTTTGAAGTCTTGACCGGAATGCTTCAGGCCACGTCCGACATGACGGACAAACTCATGGATCTGCAGAAGAAACGCAAGGAGCTCATCATTGGCAAGAAAGCCGAGGATGCACCTACATCTCAGCAACCTGCGACGAATGTCGCCGTGTTCGTCGGCACAACGGCGGATCTGCAGCAAAAATTAGCCAGTGGTTCTGATATTATTGTTGAAACATCCTAAAGTATAAATAGGAATGCTGGCCACGATGCTATCAACATCCGCCAGCTCTACAGTTCAACAATTAACGAGAGAACCGCAGCTATGCATATTTATCGACATCCTTCGCATGAACTATTGTGTTCACTTCCTAAACTTCCATTTTTCTATATTATTCAACATAAAACTAGTAAACTATATTATGCTGGTTCTAAATATGCAAGAGCCCAATCATTTAAGAGAGAAACAAATCCTGCTACATTTATGACAAATGATGGCTATATCACATCTTCAAAATTAGTGCAGCAAATCATAAAACATGAAGGACATGATAGTTTTATGATTAAGAAAATTATCTTGTTTAATTCTATTGAACAAACTAGAGCATATGAAGCTAAATTTTTGCAAAGAGTAAATGCGGCCGCAAATAAATCATGGTTGAATAAAAGTAACAGTGGAGGCAATGGCTCTTATATTCGAAAAAAAGGCATAAAAGGAAAACCGCATACTGAAGAAACTAAACGTAGAATATCAGAAAAAGCTATCGGTAGAAAACTTAAACCGCTATCTCGGGAACATAAAGATAAATTGTCTAAACTCAATAAAGGTAAAAAACTTAAAAAACCAAGATCTATAGAATATTGCAAAAAAATGTCTAACACGTGTGCTGCGAATATGACGATTGAAAAAAGATTAAAAATAGCACAATCTTTGTTAGGTAAAAAAAGATCACGAGAATCGGTATTGAAAGGATTAGATACGGTAAAACAGAATAGACGCCTTGCATATAATGCGACGATTCAATCGCTAGGATACATATATTCTATGCTAATAGTATATGCTCCAAAATATGCAACGTGTAATTGACAAGTCGAAGATCGGCCTTTCATATCTTGGCAATGCTAATGTCAAGCGTGATGGCATTCAGCAGAATTTCACGGCTAAGGAGATTGAGGAGTATAAGAAGTGCATGGTCGATCCGGCCTACTTCGCTCGAACATATTGCAAGATCATCAACATCGACAAGGGATTGGTTCCTTTCAATCTCTATCCATATCAGGAGAAGATGTTCAAGCAGTTCAATGAGAATCGATTCAACATTGTATTGGCATGCCGTCAATCGGGAAAGTCTGTGTCCGTATCGATATATCTTCTATGGTATGCTCTTTTTCACGCCGATAAGACTATAGCTATCCTGGCCAATAAGGGCATGACGGCTCGCGAGATGCTGGCGCGCATTACTCTGGCTCTGGAAAATCTGCCGTTCTTTCTGCAACCGGGATGTCGTGCTCTGAATAAAGGATCGATCTCATTCTCCAATAACTCGCGAATCATCGCGGCCGCCACATCGGGCAACTCCATTCGCGGTCAATCGATTTCATTGCTTTACATTGACGAGTTTTCATTCGTAAACGATGCGGATACCTTCTACACGTCAACTTATCCGGTGATCTCTTCTGGCAAGAAGTCGCAGGTCATCATCACATCGACCATGAACGGAGTTGGTAATCTCTTCTATCGGCTCTGGCAAGGAGCGGTTCAAGGAGCCAATGAGTATAAACCCTTTCGTGTGGACTGGTGGGATGTTCCAGGACGAGACGAGAAGTGGAAGCAGGAAACTATCGCCAATACGTCTCAGGCACAATTTGATCAAGAGTATAACAATCACGCGATTGGATCTACGGACACTCTTATTGCGGCCGAACATCTGCTGGCTCTGAAGGCTTCGATACCAATCGAGACGATTCGCAACGTGAAGATCTATCAGAAGCCGATTGAAGGGCATCGATATGTCGTCACGGTCGACGTATGTAAGGGACGAGGACAGGACTATTCCACTCTGACGGTCACGGATCTCTCGGTTCGTCCGTTCGAGCAGGTGGCTACCTTTCGAGACAATCTGATCTCTCCGCTAATCTTTCCGGATCTCATTGTTGGCGTGGCCAAGCGATTCAACGAGGCTCTGATCGTCATTGAGAACAATGACGTCGGACAGGTGGTCTGCAACGGAGTATATTATGACATGGAATACGAGAACACCTTCGTGGAACGATCTGGAGTCAAGGGAGGCATCGGCGTTACGATGACCAAGAGAGTCAAGAAGGTTGGATGCTCGTTCCTGAAAGATCTGATCGAGGGAAAGAAGCTGACGATTCATGACTCCGACGCGATACTCGAACTATCTACGTTTGCTGCTCATGGAGACAGCTATCAGGCCGAGGGAAACAATCATGATGACCTCGTGATGAACCTCGTGATGTTGGCTTGGTTTCTGACCACTCCATTTGCGGAGCTAAAGGACGGAGAGCTCAAGGAGATGCTCTTTGCGGAATCCGTGAAGGCGATGGAGGACGAGCTGGTGCCAGCTGGTTTCCTGGGAGGAGCAACTCAAGGAGAGGCGACTCGATCAATGGAAGTGTACAGCGAGATGCTCGAGCAGCAGCGCGCATGGGATTCTCTGTGAAACTCGAACTACAGTTGAATATATTGTAAAAGATTCTCATTTTTGAATTCCGCTTTTGCTTTACGTATAGCAATAGAGCGTGAAGGATCGACCTGATGGCCATCCCTGTAGGGGCGATAGATATGATTGTGCTGCATAATTCCTTTAATCGGGTTGTTGTAGAGCTGGTGGATATTGGCGTATCGCGACCAGCATTTCTATTTATGCATCATGAATAGTTGAAAAGTGAAATATAATAAATACGGTTAAGTGAGTTAATCCTCTTGTCATTCAACTTATCAAACCAATAACTGAAAGGTAACAACTAATATGGCATTCCTCGTCTCTCCAGGCGTTCAGGTTCAAGAAAAAGACCTGTCAAACGTCGTACCAGCCGTCGCCACTTCGATCGGCGCTTATGCCGGTCCGTTTAAGTGGGGTCCAATCGGCATTCCCGTCACGGTCTCCTCGGAAGTAGACCTCGTCACCAACTTCGGTAAGCCCGATGCGGCTCATGCGGTTCCGTTCTTGACCGCCGCAAGCTTTCTTAAGTACGGCAACACACTCAAGGTTTCCCGCTCGATCAATTCTTCCGCGGCAAATGCGATCGCGACCTACATCACGAACTCCGGTTCCGGATCGTATGTTTCTGCTTCGACGAGCGTTTTGATCGGTAACATCGATCAGTTCAACAACCTCTCGAGCTCCGCGGCTTCTCCGGTTGGATCCTCATCGTACACTTTCATCGCTCGATATCCTGGCACTACGGGCAACTCTCTGGGCGTCTACGTCGTCACGGCGGCTACGAGCCCGACGGACTCATATGGCAAGCTGTTCGACTACGTGCCGACCTACAACTCGAACAATACGACGGTCGTCACTGTGTCTAGCAATACTATCACGGCTTCTCAGAGCACGGTTCTGGTTTCCAGTGCTTCCTTTGTGAACACCGGCATCTCTACCTCAATGTACGTCATCGGCACCGGAATCTCCACTGGTTCCGCGGCTCGTGTGCAATCGATCTCCACGACCGGTTCAAACTATCTCATCACGCTGTCGAGTTCCTTCATCACCTCAACGACGTCGGCCAAGTTGACGTTCTTCGAACCCGATGAAGTTCACGTGGCCGTGGTTGATATTGATGGTGGTATCTCCGGTACTCCTGGCACTTTGATCGAGAAGTGGCAGAATTTGTCACTCTACACGGATGGTAAGCGTCCGGATGGCACGAACAATTACTATCGTGATTACATCAATCGTAATTCCTCGTGGATCTATGGCAACACTCTCGTCGCCGAGATTCCCAATGCGGACATATCTTTGAACAACACGGCATTCATCAATCTGCCGATCACCACGACGGCACTGGCGCACGTGCTTGGCAACCTCAACACATTGGGAATCACTGGTACTCTTGGTGGTAATGGTTCGGACGGTTCCGTGATCGGTGCTTCTGGTGACATCGGTAATGCATTGAATACCGTGTTCCTCGACGCGGCAACGATCGACATCAATCTGCTCTTCAGTGGCGACACTACTGGTTTGACCGGTCTCAGTTTTGCGGAGCAAACCGTTCAATTGATCGCAAACACTCGTAAGGATGTCGTTGGTTTCATCTCGGCTCCATTGAACATTTGGCAGCAGACCTCCAATTCGGCCAAGCAAGCGGCCATTCTGGCCAAGTTCAATGATCAGACGGCCACGCACGATTCATACTCCGTGTTCGACTCGACTCCGCTGTACGTCTATAATAAGTATCAAGACAACTACGTCTGGATTCCGGCGTGTGGTCACATGGCTGGTCTCTGTGCCAATACCGATACGGTTGCTGATGCCTGGTTCTCTCCGGCCGGTTACAATCGCGGCAATCTGAAGGGTGTGACCAAGCTGGCCTACAACGCCGATCAGGCCGGTCGTGACGCTCTCTATCAGGCCTCGATCAATCCGATCGTCTCGTTCCCCGGTCAGGGCATTCTGCTCTTTGGTGACAAGACCGCTCAGTCCAAGCCGAGTGCCTTCGATCGCATCAACGTTCGTCGCCTCTTCATCATCCTCGAGAAAGCGATCTCGACGGCCGCTAAGTATCAGCTTTTCGAGCTCAACGATCAGTTCACACAGGCAATGTTCCGTAACATGACGGAACCGTTCTTGCGGGACATTCAAGGTCGTCGTGGCATCACGGACTTCCTTGTGGTGTGCGACTCGACCAATAACACTCCGGGAGTGGTAGATGCCAATCAGTTCGTGGCGGACATCTACATCAAGCCTGCGCGATCGATTAACTTCATCACTCTGAACTTCATTGCCACTCGTACAGGTGTCTCCTTCTCGGAGATCGCTGGCGCCTCGAACGCGTAAACCTGGAAACCGACATATAAATAAAAGAAAGAAAAACTTATGCCAACTCTAGGTGTAGATCAATTCAAGTCCAAGCTGACCGGCGGAGGTGCTCGCGCTAATCTGTTTCAGGTCACGTGTAACTTCCCCGGCTTTGCCGGTGGTAGTTCGGAACTCGCTTCCTTCATGATCAAGGGCGCGAGTCTTCCAACCTCAACTCAGGGCCTCATCGAGGTTCCATTCCGTGGTCGTAAGCTCAAGATCGCCGGTGATCGCACGTTCCCCGAATGGACCATTAAGGTCATCAATGACGTGCCGATGAAGCTTCGTGACGCGTTCGAGCGTTGGATGAACGGAATCAATCAGCATCAATCCAATATCGGTCGCACGAATCCCAAGGACTACATGACCGACTGGTCCGTTGCTCAGCTCGATAAGTCTGGAGCCGTTGTGAAGACTTACATCTTTCGCGGTGTATTTCCTTCGACGGTCGGTGCTATCGATCTGGCCTATGACTCCAATGATACTATCGAGGAATTCGACGTGACGGTTCAGTATCAATACTGGGAAGCCAGCTCGACTCCGAGCTCGGGTGGATCTGGCGGAAGCTTTGGTATCTCGGCCGGTGTCTCCGCTTCCGTCAACGTGGGCGGTGTAACCATTAGCGGTGGTATCGGAACCTAATCTTCAGAAGCAACTCATGGGCGGTTCGAGTAACATCGAGCCGCCCTTTTTAGCTTTTGAAACGGTATAAATAGATTCACCATGAAATTGTTCGGTCTGAATATCACTCGTGAGATTAAAAAGAATCAGGAGCTTCTGCAACCAACGGCTCCTGAATTCGATCGCGGCCTTTTGCCTATTGCGTCCGAACAACCTGCGGAGAAAAAATCTTTTGTTCCCAAAGAAGGCGAGGATGGTTCGACCGTCATCTCGGCTGGTGGATACTTTGGTCAATATATCGACATCGACGGTACGACCGTAGCTTCAGATCAGGATCTGATTCTCAAGTATCGCAACGCGGCCGAGCAGCCCGAGTGTGACATGGCCGTGAACTACATCATGGACGAGGCCATTGTCTCTGGCGAAGACGGTGCACCGGTCTCGCTGGTCATGAATGACCTTGAATATGGTGACGACGTGAAGGACGCGATTCAAAAAGAATTTGATGAGGTGCTTCGCCTGCTCGACTTCTCTCGCCAATGCTCGGACATCTTTCGTCGTTGGTACGTCGACGGCCGCCTATACTATCACATCATCGTCGATGATCACGATCCATCGAAGGGCATTCAGGAACTTCGATTCATCGACTCCATCAAGATTCGTAAGATCCGTGAGGTCGACACACGAATCGATGCGGAGACCGGTGTCAAGCTCATCACGACCAAGGCTGAGTATTTCGTATACAACGAGAATCAGATCGCTGGTCAGCTGGTTCAGACGGTCAATACCGGTGACTCCGTTACGGGCCTTCGAATCGATCCCTCGGCAATCTGCTACATTCCCTCTGGTCTTCTTGACTCAACTCATAAGCGCATCGTCTCTCACATTCATAAGGCTCTGAAGCCGGTGAATCAGCTGCGTATGATGGAGGACTCTCTGGTCATCTATCGCATCTCTCGTGCTCCGGAACGACGCATCTTCTATGTCGACGTTGGCAATCTGCCCAAGGCCAAGGCCGAACAGTACATGCAGGAGTTGATGTCGAAGTATCGCAATAAGATGGTGTATGACGCCAATACAGGTGCCATGCGAGATGATCGTCGACACATGTCGATGCTCGAGGACTACTGGCTTCCTCGTCGTGAAGGTGGTCGCGGAACCGAGATCTCGACTTTGGCTGGTGGACAGAATCTGGGACAGATCGACGACATCGTCTTCTTCAAGAAGAATCTGTACCGTTGCATGAATGTTCCTTTGTCTCGCTTCGAGGCCAAGGAATCACTCTGGACGGCCGGAAAGTCCACGGAGATCAATCGCGAGGAAGTAGCCTTTCAACGCTTCGTGGATCGTCTGCGGAGACGCTTCTCTTCTCTGTTCCTCAATCTTCTGAAGACTCAGCTCCTTCTCAAAGGTATCATCGTCGAGGATGACTGGAGACTGATCAAGGAGAAGATCTCGATCGATTTCAAGCGAGACAACTACTTCGCGGAACTCAAGGACTTCGAAGTCCTTTCGGCTCGCATGGATATGCTTGGTAAGGTTGGCGAATTCATTGGTCGATACTACTCCGAGAAGTGGGTGCGGCGTAATGTTCTTCGTCAGTCCGATGATGACATCGAGAAGATGGATCTCGAGATTGCCGAGGAAAAAGCCAAGGGAGATATCGCTCCGGACGCCGGAGAGAACGTTCCACAGGGTGGAACTCCAGCAGAAGGAATTCCAGGCGGAGAAGAAGCCATGGGTGGTATGCCAGCCGGTGCTGAAGGATTAGGCGCTCCGGAAGCCCCAATCGAAGCTGAAGCTCCTGCTGAAGAAGTTCCTACTGAAGAGATACCTGCACCCGAAGAGACTCCGGTGGCTTGAAAATCACAAATCGTATAAATAAACCTTTAAGATGAATAAACACGCCGAAACTTTTGTTCATGCGGTCATTGCCGGCAATACCGAACAGGCCGAGCAAGCTTTTCAACGTGGATTGGCCGAGAAGGCAATCGCGGCGTTGGAAGTTCGCAAGCTGGCTCTGGTCGATCAGGTTTTCAATAACCCTACGGTCGAATCTAAGTAACAATGAACCAATCTTTCGTCTATTCTTGGAGGAATAAAATAGATAATAGACTATACGTGGGGTATCATACTGGGGCATTAAATGATGGATATATTTGTTCAAGCAAAGTTTTTTTGAAAGATTATTATAATAATCCTGATAATTTCGAAAGATACATAATTGCCACAGGCAGTAAAGAAAAAATGGCTGCTCTTGAGACTAAAATTTTATTAGCAGTTGATGCTGCTGGCAGTATGGATTTTTATAATCAGCATAATAATAATGCAGGAGCCCGAGGATGGAATTATACTCATTCTGCTAAAACTAAAGAAAAAATTAGGGCTAAAGCAATTGGAAGAAAGCATTCACGAGAAACTAGAGCTAAAATGAGCATGGCTCGACAACGTTATAAACTTTCTCCTGAGTCTATAGAGAAAACGAGAGTCGCACATATTGGATCTAAAAGATCAGAAGAGTCTAGAGCAAAAATGCGATTGGCCTGGGAAAAGAGAAAACAGCGGAAATTGGAATAAGAAATTATGGCTTTACTCATCACGGAGTATAACGAGAACGGCATCAAGCCTCTCATTGAAAGTGCCGGCACCGAGAAGAAGTACTTCTTGGAAGGCGTTTTCATGCAGGCCGAGAAGCAGAATCGAAATAATCGAATCTATCCTCGTTCCGTACTCCGTGAGGCCGTCAGTCGTTTCGTCGCCGAGCAGGTGTCGACTGGCCGTGCGGTAGGTGAACTAAATCACCCGGACGGTCCCACGATCAATCTGGATAAAGTGTCACATCGCATCACGGAATTGAACTGGAACGGAGATGATGTGTATGGCAAGGCACTGATTCTCAACACTCCGATGGGACAGATCGTCAAGGGCCTATTGGATGGTGGAGTGAAACTTGGAGTGTCCTCTCGCGGCATGGGTTCAGTTGAATCCCGCGCAGGTAAGACCTACGTGAAGCCAGATTATAGTCTGGCCACGGTCGACATTGTTCAGGATCCCTCGGCTCCCTCGGCCTTCGTCGAGGGAATCATGGAATCGGTTGACTGGGTGTTTGATGGAAAACAGTACGTTGCCAACAAAGTCGATCGAATGAACGAGTCGTTGAAGAAAATCCGTCAGACACGAAGCAAAGAATTTTACGCTGAAGCTCAGATCAAATCATTTGAGCAATTCCTTCGGGATATCAGCTAACAGAATCTCTCCTGATACGTCAGGGAGTTATTGGTATGGGTACTCGAAGCGAGCCTGTTTGCTCGATCGAGATTGAATAGTATGAGACTGAGGTCCCTTCGGGGCTTCCTCTCCAACAAACATTGAAGAAGATGGCCACGAAGAAAAACCAAAAGAAGATCGAGGAATCGATCGAGAGCATGGATCAGAGCGTTAAAGATATGGAGAAGGCAATTGCGGCCGCGCCGCATGCTAAAGCTCCGATCGCACACGCTCCTGGTCCAATCACGGAAGAGGAACCCGTCTCGAAAGACGAAGCTGAGAAGCTCGATGACGAGAACGGTGATTCCAACTCGGAAACTCACGGAGAAGAGGACAAAGAATGTACCTGTACCTGTGACGGCGAATGCACCTGTGGAAGCACGGAAGAGCATGAAGAGGGAGACGAAGCTGAAGAAGCTGAAGTCGACGTGGATCAAGTCGACATGGAAGAGGACGTCACGGCACTGATGAACGGTGAAGCCAACCTCACGGAAGGTTTCAAGTCCAAGGCCAAGACGATCTTCGAAGCGGCCGTTAAGAGCAAAGTTCGCTTGGCTCGTAAGCAGCTCCATGAAGGATATCAGATCAAGTTGTCCGAGAAAGCCGAGCAGATCATGAACACGGTCACCGAACAGGTCGACTCGTACCTCATGTACGTCGTCGAATCCTGGATGAAGGAGAATCAAGTCGCCGTCGACTCGACCCTTCGCACGGAGATCGCCGAAGGCTTCATCACCTCTCTGAAGAACGTGTTTGCCGAGAGCTACATCGAGGTTCCCAAGGCCGACAAGGACTTGGTGGAATCATTGAACTCTCGCATTGTCGAGCTTCAGGAGCAAGTGAAGCAGAATGATCAGCTCGTTGAATCCGTGAAAGTTCAGAACGAGAAGTTGATGCGCAAGTCCATTCTCGCGGAAGCGTCGAAGGGATTGGCGACCACTCAGGCCTCTCGTTTAACGGAGCTCACCAAGGACGTCATCTTTGAATCCGCGGAAGCCTTCTCGAAGAAGGTGACCACGATCAAGGAGTCGTACTTCTCTGGCAAGGCTCCTCAGTCAGCGCCGTCTTCCATCGTGAAGGCGAACGTGAAACCACAGAAAGTAGTTAATTCGGGTACGATAATCATCGAGGGTCAAGAAGATTCCATGGCTACATTGCCAGATGACATGAAACGTTACGTCAGTGCTATCTCTCGTGCTGAACGCAATAATCCGAATCGTCGGTGAGAGAATAACCCCCAACCATAACAAAAAGAAAGTATGTTTAATACCGAACAGTCCGAACAAAAATGGGCAGCGGTGTTGGATCACGCGGAAGCTCCTGCATTTAAGGATAACTATCGCCGGTCCGTCACGGCCGCATTGCTCGAAAACCAGCAGAAGGCTCTCAAAGAAGAGCGCTCGATGCTCGCCGAAGCCGACATGGGCACCGGTGCGATTCAAAACTTCGATCCGATCTTGATCTCCCTCGTGCGCCGCGCGATGCCGAACTTGATCGCCTACGATATCGCCGGCGTTCAGCCGATGAGCGGACCTACCGGTCTGATCTTCGCGCTCAAGCCGAAATACACCTCCGCGTTGAGCACGACCTCCGGTCAGACCGTTGCGGCCGGTGACGACTCGCTCTATGGCGGCGTTCAAGGCACGACTTCGAATCAGCCTTCCGTGGCTGGCTCTTCGACGGCCTCTCAGTCCTCGTACTACAATGGTACGATCAGCAATGCGACCTCAACGGCCGGTTCTACGACCATCACGTTGACGGCGACTCCTCTCGCGGGCCTTGCGGTCGGCGATTTGGTGATCGCTCAGGGCGTCGTTCCTGGCACTCGTGTTGCATCCGTTACCACTAACTCTGGTGTGGTTACGATTGACACGGCATTGGTCTCGACCTTGAGTTCGGCTTCAACCGTGTTGTTTGCGAACCTGGCTCCGATCACCTCGGCGTTCTCGGGTAATCAAGCCTATGCTGGTACGGCTCCGTATCAGGTCGGTCAGGCTTTGCCTACGGCGACCGGCGAATTGCTTGGTACCAGCGGTAATCAAGACTTCGCTACGATGGGCTTTGACATCGAAAAGACCGTCGTGACCGCGAATACTCGCGCGCTCAAGGCGAGCTACACGATGGAACTCGCTCAGGATCTCAAGGCCGTTCATGGTCTCGATGCGGAATCCGAGCTGGCGAACATCCTCTCCTCGGAGATCCTGTTCGAAATCAATCGTGAAATCATTGAAACGATCAATGCGAAAGCCGTCCTCGGCGCTCGCTTCAACTACACCACGCCTGGTGTTTACGACGTCCGCACGGACGCGGATGGTCGCTGGGCCGCGGAACGGTACAAGAGCCTTCACATGGCGATTGAGCTCGAAGCGAATCAGATCGCCAAGGAAACTCGCCGTGGCAAGGGTAACTTCATCCTCTGCTCGTCCAACGTAGCCTCGGCTCTGGCCGCGGCTGGCTCTCTGGACTACGCGCCGGCTCTGAGCTCGAAGCTCGAAGTCGACGACACGGGTAACACCTTTGCTGGTGTGTTGAATGGTCGCATCAAGGTGTACATCGATCCGTATACCTTCACGGACTACATCACGGTCGGCTATCGTGGCACGAATCCGTACGACGCTGGTATCTTCTATGCGCCTTACGTTCCGCTCACCATGGTCCGCGCGATCGATCCGGCTTCCTTCCAACCTCGTATCGCCTTCAAAACGCGTTACGGCGTGGTCGCGAATCCGTTCGTTCAGCAGATCAATCCGGCGGCGGCTGGTGCTCAGAACGGCAACGATCGTGGCAACTTTTATTACAGAACATTTAATGTGCGTAATATCAGTCTCCGCGGCGTTCAGGCTGCTACAAGCTAAGCTGATTAGCTTCGCTATCATGACCGCAGTCCTCGAAAGGGGACTGCGGTTTTTTCTTGTCCATAAATAAACATCAATGAATTCGCTGACGACCAATCTGAATTTCCTGCAGCAGGTTAACTTTAAGCTGACAATTCAGAATCCCAAATTTACAAACATTGAGTATTTTTGCACATCCGTGAATATTCCTTCATTGAGCATGGGAGAAGTCAAGGAAAACTATCACAATCAATCGGCTTATTTTCCTGGAGAAACAATCACATATGAGACTCTTCGTGTAAAGTTCATGGTCGATGAGAACATGAGCAATTATGTGGAAGCGCTCAATTGGCTTCAAACAAATGCGACCACATCTGGTCAGCCTCTTCGTACGGATGTGATTCTGTCGGTTCTTTCTTCGAAGAATACGATAAATCGCCAGTTTCAGTTTCATGACGCCTTTCCGACCACGATCGGTGAGCTTCAGTTTGACACACAGGCACAGACGATTCAATATCTGCCCTGTGATCTGACTCTGCGATTCAACTACTTCAATGTGCTCGTGTAGCACCCTGTACAGGTATAAATAATTTCAGATTACATTATGATTACCGTTGAAGACATCATCAAGGAATGGGAATCCGATTGTCAACTTGACTCTCTGGCATTGGACGACTCGACCCTCAAGTTCGCCAAGATTCATGCCAAGTACCTGGCATACCTCACGGAGTTTAAGCTCAAGCTTCGTACCACAGAATCCAAGCTGTCCGAGCTTCGTCATGCCAAGTGGCTATACTACACCGGCAAGATGACACAGGAGGAGATGGACGAGCGCAAGTGGCCGTACGATCCATTCAAAGGTGCCTCGAAGCCTCTTCGCTCGGATCTGGAAACCTACGTCGACGCGGATTCGGATTTACGTGTGGCGCTCGACAAGAAAACATACTTTCAGACCGGCGTGGACGTTCTGACGGAGATTCTCGATACACTTCGCTGGAGGCATCAGCACATCAAGAACGTTCTGGACTTTCGAAAGTTTACGGCCGGGTGCTAATAAATACTACATGGCCATCATACACGTCAATTCGATCGATCAGGCACACCTTCGCGTGACCTGTGAGGATTCCGGAGTCCTTCAGGAGCTATCTGAGTTCTTCTCGTTCTTTGCGGCCGGATATCAGTTCTCTCCGGCCTTCAAGCGTCGGCAATGGGATGGGCGTATACATTTGTTCAATCTTCGTAATCAGACTCTTCCGGCCGGTCTGCTCCATCACCTTCAGAAGTACGCGGACTCACGGAAACACGAACTTGAACTGGCACCAGGGCTGTGGCTTCCCGACCTCTCAGAAGCTGAATCCGAAGCGTCTGAAGGCCTTTATGCGGCCACCGGGGCGGACGATAAGCCGCTCGAGCTAAGGGATTACCAGAAAGATGCCATAGATCGTGCGATCAAGCTTCAGAAGATCCTTCTGGTTTCCCCGACCGGTTCTGGTAAGTCTCTGATCATCTATCAGCTTCTACGATGGTATCTGAATCATCTCAAAGGTTCTTCGAAGAAGGCAATCGTCATCGTTCCTACCCGAAGTTTAGTTCTTCAAATGCAAAATGATTTTTCAAATTATTCATCTGAAGATGCATCTTTCGACGCTGACTCTTCAATAAGCATTTTGATGGGTGGAGAAGATAAAGATCCTAAAAAAGAAAAAGTAAAGGTTTTTTTGGAAGATGGTTCAATTAGAATACTATCACCGAATGATATAGTATCAACACGTTTTGGTGAGAAGAAAGCGAAAGACCTTACGTTAAAAGATGATTTGATATAATTTCAAAACTTATGAAACCTGAAACAATTGATGTTTCGATCTGGAAATTAGGTAGAGTATTCTATGAAAATTCGAAAGATTGAAAAAGTAGAAGTAGATCCACCGGTGATCATCACGACCTGGCAGTCGGCCGTTACCATGGGGCCCAAGTGGTTCGAGCAGTTCGGTGGTGTCTTTGGCGATGAGGCACATCTGTTCAAGGCCGTTTCACTGACCAAGATCATGAGCTGGCTCAAGAACGCTTGGTTCCGCATCGGAACGACCGGTACGCTTCCGGGAGGTGAGGATGCCAAGGTCAATAAGCTGGTGCTCGAAGGATGCTTCGGTCCGACCTATCAGGTGACGACAACACATGAGCTCATCGACGCGGATGTTCTGGCTCAGTTGAAGATTCACATGCTCGTGCTGAAGTATCCCGAGGCAATTCGCAAGGAGCACGATTCCCTCGATTATCAGGACGAGCTCGACTTTCTGACGTCATATGAGCCACGCAATCGCTTCATCACGAACCTGGTCGCGGATCTCAAGGGCAATAGTCTGATTCTGTATCAGTTTGTCGAGAAGCATGGAGAGCCTCTCTTCGAGGCCGTCAAGAAGAAGCTGAAGGACACCAAGCGAAAAGTCTACTTCGTCTCCGGAGAGGTAGATGCCGACGAGCGTGAACGGATCCGCGGCCTGGTGGAGAAGGAGGAAGGCTCCGTCATCATCGCCTCGTTTGGTACATTCTCGACCGGAATCAACATCAAGAATTTGCACAACATCGTCTTTGCTTCTCCGACCAAGTCACAGGTGCGAGTCCTTCAGTCGATCGGCCGTGGTCTCAGAAAGACCAAGGATGAACGTTCAACGACCGTATACGACATCGCCGACGATCTCTCGAGAAAGGGCCAGAAGAACTACACGCTGACTCACGGCATCGAGCGCGCCAAGATCTATACGAAAGAGAAATTTGACTTTGAGGTGCATGAAGTGCCGATCTCATAAATACTTTCATGACCGCGGACCTTAAGCAGTACATCGATTCCCTGAACGTTCAGGTCTATCGCATGATCGATGGATCCGTCATTCTGGCCGAGGAGAATCATCGAGACTCGGTTGAGTCGTACGTGATACTCCATAGACCATTGCAGATCTGTCAGATGGTCGTAGAATCGAGCCTGAAGACCGTGTATGTTCCCTGGATTCCTGGAAGTCAAACTCAGATTAAGGTCAATCTGGATTCCATCATTGCGGAGTCTGATTCTACATTTGATCAGAAGTTCGCTTACTCACGGTACTTTCTTCTTACTCATCTGCAGAAGTATCTGAGTCCCTCTGAGCTTCAGGAGGCCATCAAGGATTCCTCTTCCACGAATAATCAACAGATGCCTTCGCTCAGTCCCTCGCTCAAGCATCAGTTAAACAAGCAGAAGAGATTTGATCTCAACTGAAGCCTTAGTCTGTTCCAGCTTGCCTTGATTATTCCCTGACTGCTGCTGAGGTCTGGATCAATTGTACATGTACCACACTGGTGTGTACACAACATAGTTACGACGGAGTCACTCTAAGTTACAATGGCTGATTGTAAAAGTTTTGTGTACTTATGAAAGTGGTATGATACATTATCTCACATGAACGATATCGCACCTCGAAAGCTTAAGCCTTCAGAGAAACCACATTACGTCAACAACGCGGAGTTTTCCAAGGCCGTGGTCGATTACGTCGTGTCGGTCACAAAAGCCAAGAAGGCCGGTAAGCCGGAACCTACGATCACGGAATACATCGGATCGTGCTTACTGAAGATCTCCGAGGGGCTCTCACATAAACCCAATTTCATTCGATACACGTACCGTGAAGACATGGTCATGGATGCGGTCGAGAACTGTATTCGTGCGATCAACAACTTCGACGTCAGCATCGGAACTCGTACCGGCTTACCCAACGCTTTTGCCTACTTCACACAGATCTGCTACTTTGCTTTCATTCGTCGCATTCAGAAGGAGAAGCGAGTTCAGGACATCAAGGCTCTCTACATGGAACATGCAGGAATCGAGAACTTTGCCGACTGGGGTGATGGAGACTCTGGAAGTCCTGCGGTCGGCGAAGGCATCGTGGAAAGGATTCGCAATAGAGCCGAACAGATACATGTTCGTGACAAGGTAATCAAGGACTTTAGCAAGAAGGTGAAGAATGCCAAGAAGAAAGCCGTGAAAGATAAGTCCTCCCTCGAAATGTTTCTTGCAAAACATTAAGTTTGAGATCATGCGAATCGCCATCATCAATGACACTCACGTCGATCTGCGTAACGGCTCTGAGCCGTACATGGATCATCTGAATCAATTCTTTTCGAAAGTATTCTTTCCATTCTGTGATCGGCATGGAATCAAGCACGTGATTCATCTGGGTGACTACTTCGACAATCGCCGTGGCATCAATATACGGGCTTTGCATAATGCACGTAAGAGTTTTCTTGAACCATTGACCGAGCGAGGAATGACGATGACGATCATTCCAGGCAATCATGATGTTTACTACAAGAACTCGAATGCCGTATCCTCCCTTCGTGAGATGTTTGGCTATTACATCGAGAACGTGAAGATCATCGAGAAGCCGACAATTCAAGAATTTGACGGCCTTCCCATTGCTTTCCTTCCATGGATCTCCGAATCCAATTGTGATGAGTTTCTCGAATTCCTTTCCAAGTGCACGGCTCCGATTCTAATGTCACATCTGGAGCTTGCTGGATTCGAGATGGCCAAAGGTCAATCTGGTGCCTCACATGGCATGAATCCGGATCTTTTTAAGCGATTTGAGATGGTCCTCTCTGGTCACTATCACACCAAGTCGACTCGTGGCAACATCTACTACTTGGGTACACAGGTGGAACAAACCTGGGCCGACTGCAATGATCCTAAGTATTTTCATGTCCTCGACACGGCCACTCGCGAGCTTTCACAGATCAGAAATCCTCTGACTTTGTACAGTCGATTGATCTATGATGACTCGAAGTCTGATCCAAATGAAACACTGGACACGGAAATGGTTCGTGACAAGTTCGTCAAGGTCGTGGTCGTCAAGCGATCCAACATCAAACAGTTCGAGAAGTTCATTCAGCGAATTCAGGACATGGGACCACTGGAGCAACCCAAGATCGTTGAATCCTTCGATGAGTTTGCTGGAACTCAGGTCGAAGATGATGCGATTGACTTGGAGGATACATCCAAGCTCCTGAACACCTACATAGATTCCGTGGAGACCGATCTGGACAAGGAACGCATGAAGTCCATGATTCGCGAGCTCTACGTTGAGGCACAGTCCGGAGAAACTCAATAGATCATGGCCATCACGTTTCAATCACTACAGTACAAGAACTTCCTTTCGTCTGGAGACAATCCGGTTCGAATTCAGCTGAATCGACATTCAACGACTCTGGTCGTGGGAACCAACGGTGCTGGAAAGTCGACGATGATCGATGCTTTGTCTTTCGCTCTGTTTGGCAAGCCACATCGCGACATCAAGAATCCACAGCTGATCAACTCCGTGAATGGAAAGAACTGCGAGGTTCAGATTGAGTTTTCGATCGGATCCGATACCTATCGTGTCATTCGTGGATACAAGCCCTCGATCTTCGAGATCTGGAAGAATGGTCAGATGTTGAATCAGGAGTCACACTCTCGCGACTATCAGAAACTTCTCGAGAACAACATTCTGAAGATGAACAAACGTTCATTTGATCAGATCGTTGTCCTTGGTGCTGGCAACTTTGTTCCGTTCATGCAGATGCCGATCTGGGATCGTCGAGATATGATCGAGGATCTTTTGGACATTGCGATCTTCTCGCAGATGAACGACGGCCTGAAGGAACGAATGGCCAAATTGAAGGAAGAGATTCGTGACGTGACCGAGAAGATCACGATGATCAATGAGCGAATCAAGCTTCAGGAGAAGCACCTTCATGAACTCCACGATCTGAACGCTCAGAGTAAGCTCGAGCTTGCATCCGAATGCCAGACACTGGAATCTCAGATCAATGAGAAGAAGGCCGAACTAAAAAAACTCGATGATGAATATGAGGCTAATCAGAAGCGAGTCGACGAAGAAGTCGAGAATGCTCGAATCAAGATGAGCCGCTTTGACGGCTTTCGCTCTCAGATCTCCAACAATCAAGATCGTCAGCAAAAGGAAGTCGACTACTACGAGAAGAATCGTCACTGCCAGACCTGTGATCAGTACATCGCCGAGGAGTTTCGTCAAGAGAAGCTTCAGGCTGGAAAGAAGAAACTGCAGGAACTGATCGATGGCCTGAAGCACCTTGACGAGCATCGTGAGAATCATCATCTGATTCTGATGACCACTCAGGAAGAATGGTCGCGTCTCAAAAAGGTTCACATCGCCTCGATGACGACACTGGCTTCACTTCGCGGACTCGAACGCCGTCTCGAGGATCTTCGAAACAAAATCAAATCATCGGCAATTAAGGCCGATACGACGCCGATCGTTCAGGAGCTTGAGGCTTCTCGCTCGGAACGGGAAGCTCTGATCGTTCGAAAGGGAGATCTGAATGAAGAGAGGACGTATCAAGACGTTGCGCAGGAGATGCTCCGTGACACCGGAATCAAGACCAAAGTCATTAAGCAATACGTGCCTCTGATGAACAAGTGCATCAATCAGTACCTGCAGATCCTCGACTTCTTTGTTTCGTTCACTCTCAATGAATCGTTTGAGGAAACGATTCGCTCTCGGCATCGAGACGACTTTTCGTATGCTTCATTCTCGGAAGGAGAAAAGTCCCGAATCAATTTGGCGATTCTTTTCACGTGGCGTCAGATCGCCAAGCTCAAGAATCACAATTCGACCAATCTGCTGATCCTTGATGAGACTTTCGATTCATCTCTGGACTCCGATGGTGTGGATTGCCTTCTGAAGATCCTGAATACGATGACGGCCACCAACGTTTTCGTCATCACTCATAAACCGGATGCGATGGCCGATCGAATGGTTGGAAAGCTCGAATTTGAGAAGAATGGGCTGTTTTCTCAGCTCAAGTGACGGTCCGTGTGCAAGTAGCTGATTTGCAACGAGATATTTTAGCACTTTTTTGTTTACATTCCGGCATTCTGCTGTAGAATGTATACATGATCGAACAACATCAAGCCGTAAATCTGGAACAGCAAGGCATGCTCGCCAAGCTGCTGGCCAAGGAAAACGTCCGGATTCAGCACGGCAACTACACGACGGCATATTTCGATGTCAAGCATCGTGTGCTTGGCCTTCCCCTCTGGCAGAATAAAGGCAAGAACGTATATGATTTGCTTTGTGGCCACGAAGTCGGCCATGCTCTCTATACGCCGGCCAATGGTCACACTCGCTTTCATGATGCCCTTCCCGGCGTTCCGTTCTCGATCTGCAACATCGTCGAGGACATTCGCATCGAGCGAATGATTCAAGACACATATCCTGGCTTGTCTTCCACCTTTCGTGCCGCATACGCTCAGTTCGTGGCCGATGACTTCTTTGGCATCAAAGGCAAAGATCTGGCGTCCCTCAACGTGGCCGATCGCCTCAACATCCATGCCAAGACTCGCGGCGCCGTTCAGGTTCCTCTGACGGCTTCGGAGTTGGTGATTTACGACAAGGCAATGGCCGCTCAGACTTTTGACGACGTCCTGTCCGTCTGCAAGGAACTGGCCGAACTCGTCGGCAAGCAATCTCAACAATCCAAGCAGCCGACACCTTCCAGTAAGCCGGATGCCGATGCTCCTCAGCATCCTACGGCCGATCAGCCTTCCGAAGCCGATTCTGGTGACGAAGCCGATTCTGGTGACGAAGCCGATTCATCCGACGACAAGGCCGACGAAGCCGATTCTGGTGACGAAGCCGAGGCAAAACGCACCACCTCATCCGCTCAGACCGAAAGCGATCAATCCGAAGAAGTCGACGGCAACAATTCAACGTCCAGTCAAAGTGACGATCAGCAGGACTATAGTGATCTCATCTCCGAGCTCACTTCTCAGACCGAGCAAGCGCTTCAGCAGGCCGTCAAAGACATGGCGGTTAACGACGGCAATCGTCACTTCTCGATGCCTTCGACAAAGACGATCGAGAGCCTGATCATTCCATTCTCCGAAGTGATGGCCGAACGTGCCAAGTGCCCGGGCTATGCGTGCTACATGGCCGATGCTGGTGTGCAGACCGAGGTGACTAAACTCCGTGCCAAGGCCAAGAAGTACGTGGCCACTCTGGCCACCGAGTTCAACATGCGCAAGGCGGCTTATCAATATTCTCGTGCTACGGTGTCCTCGACCGGCATCATCAATGTCAATCGTTTGCACAGCTACAAGTATGCGGACGATATATTCAAGTCCGCGACACGCTTGGCCGATGCCAAGAATCATGGCATGGTGTTCTTTGTCGACTACTCATCTTCAATGAATACTGTGCTCGGCACGGTCCTCGAACACACGGTCAATCTGGTGATGTTCTGCCGCTCTCTAAACATTCCCTTTCGAGTCCTTGGCTTCACGAATCCAAGTGTCTCCAAGCCGGCCATTCTCGCCGCTCAGGCTCACGATGAGATTCGAATCGAAGACCTTCAAATGATCGAGATCTTCTCGAGCAAGATGAGCAAGGCCGAGTTCGAATTGGCCGTCTCCGAGACTCTGACACATGTGGCCTGGCGTAAAGGCTACCGCGTCGACGCGATTGTATACAATCCATTGAGCAACTACAATTGTCCGGTTACGAGTAAGCTTGAAGAGCTTAGTGGCACTCCTCTCCTCGAGGCGATCGTTGCGGCTCACGTTCTGGTTCGTCAGTTTCGTCAGGTCAATCCGGTTCAGAAGGTCAGTGTGCTCTTTCTTACGGACGGTGACGGCAGTGGCCTCAATTACGTTTACAACTCCGATGTTGCCGAAAAGCTTGGTCAGAAGCCGTCCATCAATAGCAAATATACCGGAATCATCAATGGCCGTCGAATCGATCTGACTTATGGCTTTTCCGGCAACTACGATAAGCTCATCGAATCTCTTCGTGAGACCTGCAACTGCACGGTCACTTGCTTCTTCGTTCCTGGAAGTGAGAAACTGGCCATGACGAAAGTGAATGGTGCTTTGCGTGGTCTCAAACGCAACTCGAGCTCCGAGACACAGGAACTTCTGGAGAATCTCAAGAAAGCCTATCGCAAGCAACATTTCGTCGAGATTCGTGGTGGCTTTGGCTTCGATGCCTACTACGTCCTCGGCACTCCGAGCGACCTCGTCATCACGGACGATGAATCATTCGATCCGGAATCCGATTCTGATGCCAAGATGACGACGTCCAAAATGTCACGAGCCTTCACGAAATTCAATTCCGACAAGCGCAATTCTCGCATTCTCCTCAACAAGTTCGCGGCTCAAATTGCCTAAGCTTGTGCAAGTAGCTGATTTGCAATCAAATACTCCATCACTTTTTTATTTACAAACCGACAATACTTGATAGAATTATATCATGATCGAACAAGCTAAAATCAATCAAACGCTGGCTCAGCTCAAGGGCTCGAGCGCCGGCACAATTCACACCTCCGAACACATCAAGCAGGTGGCGCGAGCCAACGGCTTCACTTGGAATCAAATTTACGAAGTGCTCATGCGGTCCGAGTTCAACATCGGCCGTGGCAAGTATGATCTTGCTCAGCTCTTCGCTCGTCTTGACGGCACCGTGATCCCTCCAACTCACTCACCGGCTCCGGCAGCGGCCACTTCGTCGCCCGCTCCGATGGCTCCCACGGTGCCGTCACTCGCCTTTCAAATGTCGGCCGGAGTTCAATCAATTATGTCCGCGGACGCATATGTGCCCGAGATCGATCCAACCTACGTGCGCTGGGGCGCTTACGACACGGTGCTTCGTGCGGTCGCTTCGGAGCTCTTCTTTCCGCTCTTCATCTCCGGCCTGTCCGGCAATGGCAAGACCAAGATGGTCGAGCAATGCTGTGCCAAGCTCAAGCGCGAATATATTCGCGTGCAGATCTCGCCTGAGACGGACGAGGACGATCTGATCGGCGGTTTTCGTCTTCTCAACGGTGAGACCGTCTTCTGCAAAGGTCCGGTCATCAAGGCCATGGAACGTGGATGCCTTCTGCTCATCGACGAGATCGATCGTGGTTCGAACAAAATTATGTGCCTGCAAGGCGTCCTCGAAGGCAATCCGGTGCTCATCAAGAAGACCGGTCAGGTGATTCATCCGGCCAAAGGTTTCAACGTCATCGCGACGGCCAACACCAAGGGTCGCGGCTCCGACGACGGCCGATTCGCGGCCGCAACGATCATCGATGAGGCTTTCCTCGAACGCTTCGTGGCCACAATCGAGCAGCCATACGCTCCGAAGTATACGGAGAAGAAGATCGTTCTCAAGCACATGGAGAAGTTCGGTCGCATCGACGAGGATTTCGCCACCAAGCTCTGTGACTGGTCGGAAGTCATTCGCAAGACTTTCGAGCAGGACGCCATCGAAGAAGTCATTTCGACTCGCCGTCTTTGTCACATCGTCAAGTCGTTTGCGATCTTTGGTGAGCGCATGGAATCGATTCAGCTGTGCATCTCACGATTCGACTCTGACACCAAGGCGGCTTTCATGGATCTCTACACGAAGATCGATCCGTCGATCATTCCTTCGTCCACGCCCGTTCCACCACCAGTCACTGAATCGAACGCTGAGCGGTGATTTAGCAAACGTGTCATTCTAATCACAACCAATTCAATCACCAACTAATTATGAAAACATTCGCTATTGCTAAAAGTCACCTTGACGAGAACAACTTCTATGTCGGTGCTCAGAATCTTGAAAACTTCGATGGGCATATTACGTCTGATGATGATCTAGGAGTCATTCGTTTCCATAAAGGCATAAGCTGTACCGGAAGCATAGTTTTTGGCGCTGGCTGTGGCATCAATGCTGGCTGGGGCATCAATGCTGGCTGTGGCATCAAGGCTGGCTGTGGCATCGAGGCTGGCGAGGGCATCAATGCTGGCTGGGGCATCAATGCTGGCGGGGGCATCAAGGCTGGCGAGGGCATCAATGCTGGCCATGGCATCAATGCTGGCGAGGGCATCAAGGCTGGCGAGGGCATCAATGCTGGCGGGGGCATCAAGGCTGGCGAGGGCATCAATGCTGGCCATGGCATCAATGCCGGCGAGGGCATCACGGCTGGCTGGGGCATCGAGGCTGGCGAGGGCATCAATGCTGGCTGGGGCATCAATGCTGGCGGGGGCATCAAGGCTGGCTATGGCATCAAGGC
>Ga0208622_1000001_pt1 | contig 138474 bp, 203 predicted proteins | sample CryBogCBH12Jul09_FD_184621 | JGI IMG/M metagenome (GOLD analysis project Ga0208622, IMG submission 184621) | Freshwater microbial communities from Crystal Bog, Wisconsin, USA - CBH12Jul09 (SPAdes) | ecosystem: Environmental > Aquatic > Freshwater > Lake | place: Crystal Bog, Wisconsin, USA... | reverse complement strand
AGTTGAGGAAGTTCCATGTTTGACGATTTTGACGAATTTGTGGAATACCACCAGATTTCCTACGAGGAACTGGGGCCCGCCTTCGCCGCGTGGCTCGACGGTTCGGGGTGGGATGGGGACTACCAAAAGGTTGGCGAGTGACCGTAGTAGCCGCCATCACCACAAGCCAGGGGTCGTGGACCGGGAAGTTCTACAAGGGACTCACCCGCGAGATGCAGTCGCCGTCTTACGAAACAAAGATTACCTACGAGGTCGGCAAGACCTACACCGCCGATGACTTCGAGGTATCCGACAGGGAGTGCGCACCCGGAATCCACATCGTCACTTCACTGGCCAAGGCCCTCAAGTGGGGTCCGGTGGTGGTCGAGGTCTCTGTTCCCGAGGACGCGCAGATCGTCTGTGGACCCGACAAGCTGCGCACTCCGGTCGTGACGGTCGGTAGAGTCGTCGCCCTGAGTGGTGCGAACCTGAGGAGTGCGGACCTGAGTGTTGCGAACCTGAGGAGTTCGAACTTCTCCGGGGCCGACCTCACCGGGGCCGACTTCTCCGGGGCCGACCTCTCCGGGGCCGACCTCTCCTGGGCCACCGGCACACCCCGCTCCGGTATGCCCGACGGATGGAAGTTGGACGATCAAGGACTGTGGGTAAACTCTTTCCCCCGTAGAGCCGAAGTGTGAGCACGACACTGGTCATTGGGAAAGAGATGCTGGTAACAAGAAACTTCATTGGGTCACTTACGCCCACTGTCCTCTTTGTGGCGAGAAATTGGAGGGATAATGGAAATTGAATTTACAATATATGTTTCAGAACGAGCTTATAATAACTTGAAAAAGCAAGCAGATCGTGATAATATTCCAGTAAATGAATATATTGAGAAAGAGATAGAGGATTTATATGGCTACTAATTATAGAACTAATGATGTAAGCATCACAGTCTTTGTGTGGTTCGCAGCAATACTCTTTGCCCTAACAGCGAGTTTCTTCTTGGGTGGATGGTTAATGATGCTTCTCTTAAGCCTATTACATGCGTGGTGGCCAACAATCCCAACAATGGGGTACTGGACAAGTGCCTGGGCAGCATTGCTTCTTAGGACGCTGCTCATTAGCCCAACTGGTCAGACAAAGGCTAATAAATAATGGCTCGTAATAAAGACGCCATAGATCAGCTCCTGAAATCGCTGAATTCATTCACTCCAGAGGGCTCTACAAAGCCAATCGCTATGCGTGGCAATAGTATTGAAAAGATTACCGCCATTCCGTGCTTCACTCCGGCCTTAGCGTATCTTCTCGGGATTGGAGGCTGGCCAGAGGGTAAGCTAATTGAGTTCTTCGGGAAAGAGCACTCTGGTAAGAGTTCCTTCGCTATTCTCGCCCTAAAGGATTGTTATGAATTCTATAAGGGCGAGAAGATGGTTGCCTATGTTGATCTTGAGCACCGTTTCAACCCAGATTGGGCGGAGAAGCTCGGTCTTAAGGTAGATGAGAACCTCATTGTTATTCAGCCGCCAGACGCAGAGACCGGGACTGACATGATGGTAGAGCTTATCAAGAGCAAGCAGATCTGCGCTATCGTTTGGGACTCGATTGGGGCCGCAGCTACTAAGCACAGTATGCAACACCTGACAGACAAGAATGACAAGATGGGCGGTAACGCTGCAGTAATGAAGCGTAACGTCCAGACAGTCGCTCCATTGGCTAATTTATACGGAGTAAATTGCTTCTATCTTAATCAGTTGAGAGCGGATATGGATGGTTACAACCGACCGATGACTCCTGGTGGCCACGCGGTAAAACATGCTATGAGTGTCCGTTTATATCTGCGCCCTGGCAGTGACAAATATTTCGATAAGGTTAATGGAGAGAACACTCAGGTTGGTTTCCCAGTTGTTATGAAGACCGTAAAGAATAGCTACGGCCCCCCATTCCGAGAGGGATGGACTGATTTCTATAGCCAGCCGAATGTATTCTTAGACCACCCAGGGATTGATACTAGGCGTGATCTTGCACGAATGGGAATTCTCTTGGGAGTTGTTGCTCGAGGCGGGGCGTGGTTCTCGTGGAGAGATATCAAGGAACAGGGTAGAGATAAGTTCTTTGAAAAGGTTTGGGATAGTGGTATGGCTGATGAATTCGAAGCAGAGATCACCGCCGCCATTAAGAAGGGCTCCGGAATGATTGTTGTAGAGAATGATGAGTTCTTTGGTAGACCACTGACCAATGATACAGATGAAATTGATGATCCTAATACATAGAAAGGTATAGAAATGAATGTTGGAGATACAGTAGTAGACGTACGATCAGTTGGTACTATCATTGGAGTTTCCAAGGGTGGTAACCCCGTTGTTCAATGGGATATAGTTGGTGAGGTTATGTTCGAAGAGGAATACCCTGAGATGCTTATTCTTGTAGAACTTCCTAAGCCGGTTGATGAGCTTAACCCAGCGGCGGAAGAGTTTGAGGAGGATGAGCAATGGAGAGATGAGATAGCCGCGAAGCATCCTAATTTCTCGTACCCTAGAGTAAAGGCAGAAGATGACTGAGGAAAAGTTTGAAGTTACCGAAGAGAACGGCGCTGTACTCACGGTGGATCCTAGCAACTGGCCCGAGGGACTGGTTGGTTTGCACATTGTTGAGCAGAGTGTTTATATCAACGATGGTCAGATTAGAATCGTTGGTATACCCGTCTGGAATCTTGAATTAGGGACTGATCTATGACGAAAATAGGTCATATATGCCGTGAATGTAGTATAAGATTCATGAAGGCTAAGGACTATATTCTTCATCGCCATGAACACCACCAGAAAGATAAGAAAGAAAAGGAACTGGAGAACCAGTAATGTCAGATAATAATGACAGAATAAAAAAGGGCTGGGGCGATAGTCTTCTCAGTAGTATAATTAATCATATACAGAATTCTCCGGGCAACCCTAAGAACTGGCACAAAGAAGAAGAGAATGACAACGAAGAAGAGTGAACCTAGCCGTTTTAGCGAGATTATCCAGGAGATTGTAGATCTCCACGATAAGAAGCAGGCCGATTACGGCAAGGAGAACGACCCTTTTTCTAACGTTAGGGCCAGTGAGGACTTTGGTATCCCTGGTTGGATCGGAGCTGTTGTCAGAGCGAATGATAAGGTCCGTAGGTTGCAGAAGGCCGCTCGGGGTGGTAAGCTAGCGAATGAGTCTATCCGAGATTCTTTGATGGACGCCGCTGTATATTTTATTATCGCTACGTGTCTGTTCGAGGAGACTCTCGATGAGTGAAATGGATGAATGGTTGTCGGAGTATCGGTCAAAAGACCACTCGAATGATAACGTCATTGATCTTGATCTTGATGATGATGATATAGCTAGAATTAACCGAGCTGCTACAGTGTTGGGAATGAGCTTCGATGAGTACTGTAACTATGCTCTCTTTGAAGCTTTGAAAGAGTACCGTTGCCCAACTTGTATGCAATTTAGACCAGATCGTTCACAAACCTGTGAACATTGCGGGGAGATTGATTAATGAAGCGTAATCTTTGGAAAAGAGTGAAACGCGAGGGAGATTGCTGGGTGTGGACTGGCACAACCGCCAATCGTGGCTATGGCAGCATCCACCACAACGGTAGGGATGGCTATCTTCCCCACAGACTGGCCTACGAGCTCCTGGTTGGCCCGATACCAAAGGGTCTGGTACTTGACCACATGTGTCAGAATAGACGCTGTGTGAACCCCAAACATTTGGATCCCGTCACCAACCGTGTTAATATTCTCCGTGGGAAGAGTGTTGCTGCTCTTAATTTCATCAAGACTGAGTGTGTCAATGGCCATCCGTTTGATGAGAGAAATACAAGAATCCGTAGAGATGGCACTAGATCCTGTATCCAGTGTGAGAAAGACCGTCTGAGGAAATTTAGGGACAACCAGAAGTTCAAGAAGAATCAAAGATAGAAGATGGAAACAGAAGGATACTGGCGGAACGAAGCCAATAAAATTCAGCTACAATTGAGAGAAGCTTATGCTCAAATCAATTACTATGTTAATGAGAACACTAGACTCCGTGAGGAGAACGAGCTGCTGAAAGCGCAGTTCCTAGGCTCAAGTAAGGGGTAACAATGGATGACCGAGAAGGCACTTTGTGTATGTATCATGGTAGGGTCTTTGGCGGTCATGAAGAGTCACCCGAGTGCACCCAGGGCTCGCATATGCGATGCGATCACGTTAGACGACCAGATGGCCGAGGTTGTGTTAAGATGGATTGCGGAGGAGAAGGAAGACCCTGCATCCATACAGTAAGTGGCAGTACCGTTCATGTGTTAAAATTTTATGGAGTAGAGACATGCCCTGAGTGCGGAGAAAGATTATGAGTGACATAAAATGTCGTCATTGTTCGAGTAAGATAAGGAAGATTGTTCTACATAGTGATAATTATTTCTATATCCATGAAGATTGGGCATGGAGAACCCACCACGGTCACGATGCAGAACCAGATCAGAGAATTAATGCAAAGGAGATAGAGTGATGTTTGACGAAGATATTCTTATGCGATATAGAGAAACCCTTCAGGAAGAAGTTGCTAAGTATGGCATGGTGTATGAATTCTCTGAACAAGGCAAGATCATAAATCTTAAAGATATTATCCCAAAAGAGCTGCCGACCTTCACTGGTATGATAGAATGGATTCATTCGATGAATGAGAGTAAGCAATGAGAGAGCAGTTTAGGCGCGACGCCGAACGGGCAAAGCATCTGGTGAAAGACATTGGTAATAACAAGATGGCATTGTTCCATAGGTGTTTTTACGTAAATTTAGGAGGATGTATCTGTGAATAGTTTCTTTAACAATCTTAAGACAGCAATGAAGGTAGTATTTCTATACATCCCATTGTTTTTTGTTTTTTTAGTGTTCGGTGCTTTGCCAGCTCTTATCGGCCTTTACACAACGTGGTGGGTCCTGTTGGCGTATATCGTTTGGGCACCGCTATTTTTTGCTCTTGAATTTAGTTTCCTTGATTATTTGGAGAATAAGTAATATTATGGATAAAGAAGAAAAAACAGTTTATGAAAAAGAGTACGATCTTGTAATGGGTCAACCGCATAAACCAGGTATTATAGAGAGATTCTCGATTTGGTATCTGAATAGAAAGCTAAAGAAATATTATGAGTAATTTTTGGGCAGCTTCTTACAAAAATAACCATCTGACAGTTAATGGAAACGTGAAGAGACTCCCGAGAAAGATGAAAAAGTGGGTATCAATGCTTCTTTCACAACCAGGTGGCGACCGCGTTGTCGTATTAAGCCTAAATTTCTATAAAGATATAGAGAATAAAAGTGAGTAAGCACACACAAAAAATGTCACAACGCCACGAAAAAGATATCGAAGAAGAGTGGCCTGAATCTCATCGTACAATAGGTTCTGGGAACAAGTGGGAAAAGGGGGATCTCTCAACAGATGAATCAAACAACATCTCTTTCTCCATAGAGTGCAAGAGCACTCAACGTAATTCCTACGTTATTACCAAAAAGATATGGAATAATATTAAGAGCCATGCTCAGAATCGTAGCTGGCTAGCTCGCCCAGTGTTGGCGATCAGATTCTACGGGTCAACTATCGAGGCAACGGAATGGGGTGAGCGGGAGAACACCGCCGATACACTACCGGTAGAGCTAGATCTAGTGGTGCTTGACAAGAATGACTTCCTGGAACTATACTATGATTATAGGAGACTGAAGGAAAATGAACGAGGCATTTAACGGGGTTCTCATATTAATCGGTGCTATTTTGGTAGTTCTTCTTCCTATGGCTATCGGTATGTGGCTTGACCCATATGGAGAATGTGTTCAGGATAAGAGCCTCGTAAAGCTTTGGTTATTTGGGGCATCGACGCCCGCCGCGAGCAAGGCCGCCGACAAGGTGGCGAGGCGGGCGTGGTAGACCTCACGCTGGTGCTCCACGTGGGCATCGTCGTCAGTGAAGAAGGGCGGGAGATCTGTTGCCCAGGTAGCGCCTCAACTCGCTTTAGAAGCCGATGGCTGGGACCCACAGCAAGTAAGTCTAGGGAGTTATCAAGGTCTGGGTTCTATTGCAACTGGGGGCCCGGGATTGCGAGCATTTAAGTAGCTATAGCGCACAATAGATAATCAAGTATCGTTTAGGGCTCTAAGTGATACTATAAGAACTGTCAGGAGGAACTATGCGGAAACCACACACTTACCATCCCCAAAGTCGCGATGCCGCCAAGGTTCTTGGAGCGCAGATTGCCGCGGCGCGTCGAGAGAGGCGCTTGACAAGTGTGAACCTAGCTGAGAGGGCTGGAATCTCTGTGATCACTCTCCGCAGAATTGAGAGAGGCGATCTCTCTGTCGCCATCGGGTCAGTCTTCGAGGTTGCGACGCTACTCGGCGTCCCCCTTTTCACATCGGATCGACGAGAGCTCGAAGCATTTCTCGACCAAGCACAAAGACAACTAGCGTTGGTGCCTTCTCGGGTTCGAGTTCAGAACAAGGCAGTCAACGATGCCTTCTGAATCGACACCTGACGTTTACGTATGGGTGTGGCTCCCAGGTGCAACGGCCCCCGTCGTTGCTGGCGTGCTCACGACTAGTGGTCCGACCACAAACTTTACCTACGGCACCAGTTATCAAAGACGACCCGACGCAATTCCGCTTTATCTTCCCGAGCTTCCCGTCCAAAGTGGTCCAGTCCGCCGTGACCCTGGCCTACGACGACGATTCCGGAAATTCCCCACTCTCGATCAACGAAATTCCCCACCTGAGTGCTGCAGTGGGATGCTGCTGAGACTACTTCGTGTGTGGTGAGTGCACCGCCTTTCTGGTCGCTTCGGAGCGAGCCCGGTGGCTGCGCATGCGGTAACTCTCGCCGTCGATGTTGAACACCACGCTGCGATGTAGGAGCCATGCAGAAAATTCTTGCCAGCCCCCGTTTATCACGGCCTCACGGTAATTGAACATATTGATACTGCGACGTTATTTGATAAATATAGGCCGAAGTATCAATGTATGTGCTATGATGATGGTACGGGTTTTTGTGAAAAATGCGGTAAAGATCTATATGCGATGGGTGGATAATGACGACATTCCTACACTGTTTAATTATTTTGGTCTTAATTATTTGGGTCTTCGTCATTAATCCATTCATAGTTATGTGGATCGATCAAAGACTCGGGACTTGGGGCAGAATGGAATATGGTGAAGATTGGGTGACGGGTTTTTGTTTTAGTATGATTATTATTGTCATTGGTTATGTGGGTTATGGTTTATGGCTATTAGCCAATGCAAAGTGGTAGCCCTGATGGATGATATAGAGAAGAAGATCCTAGACACATTTGAAATCGATCACGATGACCCCGTATATAACAAGCTCAAAGAGTCGGATGAACTCAAGCGTGAAATAAACAAAAAGTGCCACGATATCATAGAAGAGGCCATTGCTAATACTATTGAGTATCTAAGCACTGAATACATATTAAAGTATGTAGAGATTAGGGTTAAAGATGAGTAAAACAATATACTTTAAGCAGGAGAGCGACCATCGACCAGAATGGTATTGGTCGGGCGAGAAACAAGACATGGTTTGTCGATGCACCTGCGGAGGCCCACTGGACTGCGATAGAAATGTAGCTGTTAATGCCTGGAGCGATCATGTACAGGCTATCAGTGATTTTCTAGCGAACGGTGGCTTGGAAGAGCTTAAGGATAGGAACGCCACAGAAATAAATGATCTTTTCTATGAGCTTATTGAACTAGATACGTGAGATAAAATGGCTAACGATGATCAACGTAATAAATGTCAGCATTGGTTTGGTATCATAGACCCATACCCTGATATGCCATCAGGTTTTATTTTATCAGATAATAGTATATACGTTAGTCTTACACAAAAAACAGAATTTAATTATTGTCCAAAATGTGGGCAGTGTTTGCACCACAATGAAGGTATAGACGAAAATTCACAAGATCTGTGTTGTATGGATTGTGGGGAATGGTTATGAGTAGCTCAGAAGAAAAGCTGTTAGAAGCATTAAATGGTGAAAGATTCGTCCATTTTCAGATGGAAAAGATGAATAAAGAACTGTATAATGCTGATATCAATTATCTTGAAGACCTTCTCGAGAAGGCAGAAGAAGATAAGATAAAGCTCGCAGAATGGCTAGTAGACACTCTAGGATATCCTATTGATATGACGACGGATCCTCCCGTACCGGAGTTCTTGCGGAAGCTCATCGAAATCCGTTGGTGGGAGAGAGAGCGCCACGTCGATAGCTTAGAAGATATTAGTATGACAGTAGCGCAAGAAGGTGGTTGGTATGAGTGAAGAACAGTTACAACTCCGCCTTGACTGGGGAGAACTAGATAAAAATTATTGCCCTGTATGCGGGAACCACTTTTATGGTAACGGCCATTCTAAAATAAATGGCGGTCGTTCAGGCTGGTCATGCAGAAAATTTTCTGGTGTCATGTATTACTTTTCTAATTGTGGGTCTTTTTTTCTGTATAGAAAGGGTAGAGATGGTCCATGGAATATTATTGATCCTATCGACCCCATTGATATGGAGGATATATTGGTATGTGGTATATGAGTGAAGAACCAAAAACATATGATATACTAAATGAGTATAAGACAGCGTATTCTCTCGGGTACAAAGAAGGTGGTCCTGTAGTTTTCAATTCACCGTTTGTAATGAGTGATATAAAGTCTGGTTGGTACCCAGATGATCCTGGTATTAGACCAATTATTAAAGATACCGATGAAACGACAGTTTCTGAATGGATCATGGATGATTGGTACTATGTAGAATATTATGCGAGTAGAGAGGATCTCGAAGATGAGTGAAAAATGGATTCATAGAGAGCCAGTAGAAAAAGTATATAAACAAGGCGAAACATATGAGCTAAGTTTCACTGACCCAGATTATATTTATGAAATTGCGGATTACTATAGAACTGTTTATGAAGCAACAATTACCCCCGACGTAGAGGCTGCTGGCTGGGGAGACCGCTTAAACATTGATATAAACATTGGCGATGATGGTTTGACCACAGCAAGATGCAAAGAAATAGCAGAAGCAGTGTTGAAAACGGTTAAGGAGTGTATGGGATTATGACAAACGAAGAATTGGAAAAACAGATAGAGGATCTTAAGGAAGAAGTAAAGTTCCTTAGAGAGCTTATCTTGAACAATGTTAAGGTGGTGCCAACACCGGGAACGGGCGGAACACCATATAACCCATACATCGGAACACCATATAACCCATACATTCAGCCACGTGTTTGGCATACTAATGGAGTCCAAGCGGTGTCCTGGAGAATTTTTAATGTCTAACGAAAACTTCTTGAGTAGAACTCTTGCTGCCTATCAAAATAAAGAGCCTATTACCCCATATCTAGAAGAAGCTCTTATGCGAGGGGATATATTCCCCAAAGAGTATCCTGTTAAGATCTTTAATGGCATACGTGAATTCGATGATATGTATCATCCTTCTTCCGATGTAATGGCGGGTGAATTGCAGCTATATTATAGATTCCATCCAGAAAAGAGACTACTTTGTCAAGAAGAAAGAATAAGCCCAACACTAGCAATGACCTTCCAGATTGGATCCGCGTTTCACTCGGTTATCCAGAACCTTTTGATACATCTCGGTTTCACCTCTTTGGAAAAGGTGGAAGTGAAGTTCCGCAACGAGGAACGAAAGATTGCTGGTGCGGTGGATGTGTTGGAGTTAACAACCCCTGACGGGGAGAAGTTTCTCGTAGACATTAAGAGTACCAACCAGCTTCCAAACGAAGCTAGCGAACAATATGACATGCAGCTGAGGGTTTACCAGGATAATTGCCCTGGTGCGCCCGAGCGCATGGCTTTGCTATTTATTCAGAAGTCTTACCCGCATAAGATAAAGACAATCGAGGTTTTCAAAGATGACGAAAAACTTAAAGATCTTTACGATAAGTGGGACCGGGTTCGAGTGGCCATCAGAAACAATTCTTCCGCTGGCCTCAGACACTGCTGCTCTGGTCCTACAGATGAACTATTTCTTAAGTGCCCTGCGAGAAACATCTGCGAGTTTTGGAATTGAAGATGAGCAATAAACTTTGTATAGTCTGCTCAAAGCCGGTACAAAGTGCGAGAGCTTCTTACTGTTCCAACAAGTGCAGATCAAAGAAGAAGTATGAATATAGCGTAGAATATAGACTTCGTACGCTATATAACATGACGCTAGATGATTATAATTCTATCCTTGAAGAACAAGGCGGTGTTTGCGCAATCTGTGAGACAAAGCCCAAGAGGGCTAAGCTAGCCGTAGACCACAACCATGTAACTGGTCATATCAGAGGGTTGTTGTGTAAAATCTGTAATCATAGGTTGTTGGGCGGAGCTAAAGAAAACGCCGATATTCTTCGAAGGGCGGCGGACTATCTTGAAAATCCTCCGGCACAGTACAGAGGTCTTATATCAGCTGATTATTTGGCTAAATAGTGCTTTGACCTTGATTTATAAACAATTATAAGGTATTATGATATAATTATCATTCTAGAATGGATTGAATATGAATTCACAGAGCAGATTCCGGCGCGGTCTGGAAGGACAGCCAGAACCAGAGCTCGATAAGCCCCATGATGATAAGTTTGGTGATTTACATAGGTTCGTAGTTAGAGCATTCCGCTGGGAAGCGAAGCCAGAAGAGGCGGAGATGCTCGATGCTATCGAGGCCGTTGTTGAAGACTTCATACAAGAGTACATCGATCCGGCTGAAGTGATCATTGCTAGATTCAATTCAGATAGTAACATTAGTCCTTCTGAGGCTGATAGGTTGTTCTTAAATCTTCAGAGCGCGATTGTCGCTATCGAGAGTGAAGTAACCCGCCGCTATCTGAAGGCCCAGTTCAGCTACTATCTACTGGATGATAAGTACCAGAACGCGTATGTTAAGCCATCTAGCGGAACTAGCCCAGATCGCAACGCTAGAGCCCGTTTAGACACCAGAGACGATAGATATTTCTATTTTGTAAACTATTCAGCCTGGAGAATTATTAACGATAAAGTTAATTCTTTGAAAGCAACGCAGAAGTATATACAGAACCAGTTGTATCGGAATTCATATGGAAGATAGTGCCCCAAAGAAACGCAAGTCAAGAGTACAAGAGGTCGTTCGCGGCGAGATGTCGTGGCAGATACTCGAAAGGCTATTGAATAATTATTGGGAGTGGCGTGAGGTTCTTCTCACCACTGGCAACGCCGAATTACATTTACCGAACGGTATAACAGTAAATATATATGACATTCTTGAGGGAATAGATAAGCTCCCGCTCCGTCAGCGTCAAGCAGTCGTCCTTTCTTGTTTAAAGAACTACAAGGAAGTGGACGTGGCTAGGATGATGGGTTTCACCAAATGGAGCGCACAGGTTGGATCCTACAAGAGAAAAGCTCTAAAAACGATAGCGGACAAGATCAATGAAGTGAATAAGATAGAGAACCGCGCTATCAACGATAAATAAGCAGGAGAACGGATGGGCGAAGACCAGCCAGCTACACCGAAACAACAATATGAATCTCTAGAGGAAGAATATCGGGACCGTCTACCCCAAAACTGGGAAGATATGAATATGGCTCAGAAATTGGATTGGTTTGGTCACCGAATTCTTCTCGATCTCAGAGAAAAGGTCGGCAGAGAAGCCACCAAAGACTGGGGATTCTTGAGCGAATACCAGCTCGAACGTCGGCGTCGTAGAGAGATACAAAGCAAATATAGTAGTTGGGACGAGCTTCCTCCTCGCCAGGGAGTATTCCGCAGAGTGCACGTAGACAGAAATAATCTATTGATTAGCAAGGACAATAAGGACAAAGATGGACCGAAGAACTCGTAGCTTTAAAGATCTCGCCAAGATTACCCCTACAACTGCTGAGCTCCTTAGCGAGGAAATTGACGGCGAAGTCTTCCTATACAAGTATTCTCCTAATTGTAAGATCTGCAACACAAGCGATGAATTAAAGAATATCATAGATTCTTTGCTGCTGTTCCCGAAGACGTACAAGGAGGTCCTTCAGGCCATTCAGCCCCTGCAAGACAAGCTAGATATCCCCGAGAAAGAGCGCATTAACTACGACAACATCAGGAACCACCAGAAGAATCACCTCCCGTTCGAGAAGAAGCTAGTACGCGATATCGTAGAGCGCCGCGCTAGAGAGAAGAACAGAAGCATCCTCGATACTAGCGAACGCCTACTGACCGCAGAGGCATTCTATGAGGTAATCTTGGCAAAGGGCTTCGAGGACCTAGCCAGCGGGTATGGCAGACCCACTCTTACACAGACAATGCACGCCATGGAAATGTTGAGAGAGATTGAGAAAGAGGGCCAGGACTCTTACCGGCCCGAGGATCTGATTAACCAGCTTGACGTAATTCTTTTGGCTATTCGTGAAACAATCCCCGCCGATCTCAAAGAGGCTCTCTTCAAGAAGATTGAAGAATACCAGAATAGCGGTGGTAACTTAGGTAAAAATACCGTTAAAAAGCCCACTCCAGAGCTTGAATATATCGACCCCGATCTCGAAGAAGAGTCTTAATCGTATGTAAAATACGTTGTAAAACGCTTGAGATATTGAAACTATAGGGGATATATGGCCAATTTGATACCTAAAAGATGGCGAAGAGGGCTAGAAATGAACGTATCGAAAGGATATGTTCGCGTATACGCCCAACCTGAGGGTATAACTTCCTTGAGTTTCCCACGCAGCGAGGAAGATAATGGCCCCTATGATGACGAGCTTGAGAACGGTGCCTTCCCCATCGGCTCTGACCCTTCTGAATACGAGCGGCAGCTAGACACCCACACCAGAGGTAATGATTCACTCTTAGGCTATAACGATATGTCTAAAGCGGGAAGCCCAACGGTATGGTCCACGGACCCCGCCGCTTCTTTGGGTAAGACAGTTAATGACCACGGAGAGACTGGCCCTGGTCTCGAGAAAACGGGGTCTTTTTGGTGCCCACGGTGTAAAGAGAATAGACCAAACTCTCAAAACAGGTCAAAAATAGTAAAAAATCCTAAGAATGGTTTGGTACAGAGAGTGTGCGAACCAACTTGTAAAGAGATGCTCTAAATATGCTAGAAAACTCGGAAGAACTCGCTAGAAGTAGCGATGAATACTCATCTTTAATCAATGATTTCAGCAACAACATTAAAAGTATGAAGGACCACGCCGACGAAGAGCCAGATGCTAAAAAATCTAGGGTGAAAGCGTTGCGGGTAGAAAAGCTCGGAAGATCTTCTATCCCGAATCTCTATAGACTCTTAAAAAAGAACGCAGATAAGATAACAAGGTTTGGTAACTCAACTTATCCGTCTTTACCATACGATTCTACTAGCGCATCTTTCCCAACTGCGCCAAAATTGACTGAAGCGTTCCATAAAAATAAGCAGCAGTTAGCGGACCTCGCCGGTACTGAATTCGTTTATGAATCTGGTAAAAAGATGCCGAACCCTTGCATCGTTACGCACGACCTCGGTGTTACTGAAACCAACCATATACAGTCGCGCAATCCAAAAGAGGGGATGAGTACCCTAAAATTCGATGGTATTACGGGTAAGGGGCTAGACATTTGCAGTGCCCCAAATTGCGCAGATTGTATAGATTGCACTCGCCACCAGGCAGAGCTGCTGAAAGCGGTCAGAGGGGCTATATCTCCCGATCCTTCTGCAGGCAATGGACTGCGGGCCATGCACTTTAAAAACATTGTATCGACCTTAAATAGCTGGGCAGAGCATCATGACAAACAAGGCGGTGACGCCGTTACGTGTAATAGTCCCTTCTATTCTGGGCCCAAAGGTTGTAACCATGAGCACCAGTTAATGGCTACAGGTCTAAGAAAGTTAGCCAGATCGTTCAGCGATGCGTTGTCTGCCTCGGGAGTACCACACCGTGACAGTATACACGGTGATAATGAGGAAGAATACTAATGAAACTTAGCGAAATTTTCTCAAAGAACAAGATAGCATCTACAGCTTTGGAACAGAGCCTCGGTATAGATTCTTCAGAAGTTCAGGGATACGACAAGTGCAATTGTCGCAATGTTTTTGCTGATACTCCAATCCAGAACCCCAAAGTAGATTTAACGTCAGAAGAGGGGCCAAAGATTAGAGAAAGGTCAGCGCCTTTTCATCGATCTATGACTAATAACATACTGGATCTCATTGATAATCCTACGGAAGAGAATACTAGAAAGATTGATTCTCTTATACCTGGTGATATAAAAGACCCAGAAGACAGAAATAAGCATTTGATCGACCATCTGCTCACACATGCTACAAACGGTGGTATGGAGCCAGAAGAGCTCGGATTAACGTCTTCTGATTATGATACGTTCAAGCAATCTAAGGAAGTTTTAAAGAAGAATATAAACGATCATGTCGGCATCGCCGCTATCAGCGCAGAGGGCCCACAGCAGCCAAAAGATCCGCATGATTGTGCAGAGTGCAATGGATTCCACAAACAGTTTAATGATGGGGTGAAAAAGTACAAGCAGACAGTTGCCGATAGGGTTAACGCTGCTGGCCCCGTCGCTGGTGAAGAAGGCCCACCATCTCCTGCGTACGTCAACAGAACAGCGGAAGGGCTCACCAAAGACGTATTCGAGAACTACCAACTTGGTGGGGATAGGCCAGAGGATCCTGAACTGGCTGGTCTTCACGACACCCTTTCTGCGTGGGATGAACACCACAAGAAAGAGCACGGCATAACGTTTAATGGTATAGAGAATAAAGCTCCTATACACATTGACAGAGAAAAAGACGGTGAAAGAAACCCACAGGTGGAGGGCCTGTTCGATAAGCTATTGAATCTCCCCACCGGGTGGGATCTGCAGCGTAGACCAGATATCCCTAAAAAAGATCCATTTTTTGACGAAGAAACAGGCGCTCCTCGCATAACGCCTGCGGTTGGAGAGAGCCCAGATTCAGAAAGCTTTAAGGAACGTTCTCAAAATTACGCCGATCAGTTATTGAGCGAAGGGGTTATCAAACCATACCGTCTAGGCCCAACGACAGAGAAGGGGAAAGAACGCACGTTCGTTGAATCCCCTGGCATTTCTATCGAGGGTATAGAACGCCACGAAGAATCACACCCAACAACATTCGCTATAACGCCCACCCCAGAGATAGAACCAGTCTATAATCCAAAGGGAACACCTCTCGAGCACCTCTACGAAAAGCCTATGCACACGGGCAAGGATCCTGAGATCGTTGAGCCTAACTTAAGAACTGGTTTGGCCTCTAGCTTGCCCAACCATCACCGCTATTTGTTCCAGATTACTAGAACTCAACCAGATCTTCGTGCCTTTGAGGAGCATGCCAGCGCCACCCATGCCTATGAGAACCAACCCACTCATACGTTACAAGAGACTGGTGAGACAGAAACTGTCCCTGGAGAGCCACAGTACGAAGAAAAAGCAGTGCGCAGCGAGAAATACGATAGAGAGTGGAAGCAAAACTGGGATGAATTGAACTCAAGCGGGTCTGACCCATCAAGAATTGTTGAAAAGCATAAGGAATGGGAAAAGAAATGGCACGAAGAGAACTGCGATCATTCTCACAATGAAGATTGTCACCGCGACAAAAAAGGCAAAATTGATTGTAACATAGATCACCACGTCTGCGCAGCGGTAAAAATAGAAAAAGTTCCTAAGCTAGATGAGAACGGCCAGCAAGCCGTCGGGCCTCCAACAACTAGAAAAAAGTACAAGTCTGTTCCAGTCCCAGACGGCGAGCGCTTGCCAGATCCAACGTTTGATGCTGAATCTGCTAATAGTGCGTATAGAGCCTCTTTTGACACAGCATTATCAAAGGCGTTCCCGTACATAGATACCACAACCGATGAAGGTAAGGCAACTGCGGTTAGGTCTTTGAGAACACAGCACGCTAATAAGGTTCGCTCGGTGAGAGAAGAAAAGCGTCAGAGCCTAAAGGCAAAAAATCGTCTTATTCAAGCAAGCAAGGATAGCAAAATGTTTAATTCTAAAGAAGCAGCCCCAACAGACGTATCAAATTTACATCTGCTGGGCATGGGCGCTGCCGTTGGTATCCCATTGGTCATACAGGACTTAAGAGATAAGTTAAAGGGTCAAAGCCAGGGGAAACACTTGGCCCCTAATATGCTCAAAGCCCGTCAAGATGAATGGGTAAAGAAGCCGGTTCTTGACAGACAGTTGCTCACTGATGTTCACGGCCCCGCCGCCGATCCTTTCCACGAAGATCATGACATCTCCAACGATTATGACAAAGCATTCGGGCAGAAACAATCTAGCGTACAGAGCACTATTAATGCTCTTGCATCTAAATTAAAATAAGATAAAATATAAGCAAAGCATCGCTTATATGTACTAAGAAAGAAGACAATGACCACCGATCCAAATCAGCTGCAAGGCATACGCCCAGAAGACGTGAAAGTTACGCCGCAGCAACAAGCACAAATCAACGCGTATTTAGCTCAACAAAAGCGTGAAGAGGAAGAGCTCGGCAAAGAACAGCCTATTGAACTGATGGAATCAGAGCTCATGGGTGTTTGGAAGCTCCTTCAAGAGCTCCAATACAAGTACGGCAACCGCAAGGGAAGCTATCATAACCTCATTTCATTAAAAAATGAAGCTGATGAAAAGTTCGCCAAGCTAGGTTTTCAGGTCGTAGTGGACTGGGTAATGCCAGGAATTAGCGTGACACCGCAACCGCCCACCATTACTATCGTAGGCCGCGTTGATGGTAGCGAATTCAACCCAGAGCAGAACCGCTACGAAACTGGTGCGGGTGTCGCTGATAAATACTATGAGGCTAAGCGCAAGGCGTTGGGCATGAGCAATAAGAAGTTAATTCTTCCAGGTATGTAATTATGGCATTCAATTCACGATACGCGAATGAGTACACCGAGAATGATGATGAATCATTCTTTGGACCGCCCATGCCATTGGGCGAGTTGCTCCAACATCGCCGTGATCGTGATGTGTCTGATTATCAGGAAAGACTCACTGATAAATTTAAAGAGCCCGCTGGGCCGCTGGTGGAACCAACTGATGATGAGTACGGTGAACTCAAGGGTATGGATATAGACCCGAATACTTTTGATAAGGCTACAGTAAAACGTCTCAGAAATATGCCCGGAGTAAAACATTCAGATCTTGTATCGGCACTATCTTCTGGTGTACCTCTAGAGGATTATGAAGACGCTAGGAAGAACAACCCGAGTAGCCACATTGTGGCTGTTGATGAAGCCCAGAAGTATAGGGATCATTATGAAAAAATCACTAATGAGAACAAAAAGAATCTCTCTACTAACGTAGCTCGAGATTTGGATGGAGTATCGTTTCTTTCTGATGTTAAACACGATAATTTTGTCAAACAATTGTTCGGCCACCACATGTCATTGAAGACTCATCCTGGTAATTTTGGTGAACCCTATTCAGATGTCCCGAATAGACGTAGAGCGAACGAATGGGTAATGAACGAGTGCTCTAAGCTATTACCTTCGTTAAAGAGCCAAATACCCAATGAAAAACATTACGATGGTTTGCTTTTAAACCACAGAGACTACACAAATGGTGTAGAAAACTTGTTGAATCATTACAACATTAAGTCTATAAATGCTAAAAGTGTTAATGATTATATCATTAATCGTAGAAAAAAGAATGCTGTGCTCGCTCTCGGAACGAGCGAGTTCGTGCCGACCGATTACTCTCATGGCAAATACGAGGAGGATTAATGTTTAATTCTAGACAAGCTAGTCCTCTTATTATGCCTGGTCGAAAGCACTTTGAAGTCCCAAAATTAATGGTTGGATTCGACACAGAAACGACTGGTCTTTTCCAAGAGCCTGATCAAAATAACCCTGGTAAGTTACGCCCAAGGAGAGATATCGGCCAGCTGGGTTACGGGCTGTATAACCTTAGCGACCCGCAGCCAGTATCATATGGTCTGGTAGTTTATCGCAACGGCAAGAGGAGCCACGAGGAAGACGAACACTTCCTGGTTCGCCCAAGAATGCCAAGCGACCGTAGCGGTAGAGAAATGGATATAGATCCAAAAGTCTCTGAGGTAAATGGATGGGGTTTTGACGATTTAAAAAGAAGTTTTAGTGGAGAAAAGATTAGCGGGCCTGATAGTGAGGTCATGCACCCAGCTCTGCACCCGAAGGTTGGTCTAGATAAGATTATCGGTAAGTTAGCTGACTATCATAGACAGGGCGCTGTTTTCGTTGGATCAAACCCGAACTATGATTACCATGTTTTGGCTAGCACTTATAAGCGTTATAACGGGCTCCCAATAATAAGCGGTGGGCTAGACCTCGATGGTATAAGAAACAGAACCGTCGATACAGTTAAGCATGAAGACTTGATAGATCCTAGACCAGAAGGAATGAAGAGAGACGACCCGGAATATCGTAGTCATGGTCTTGAGGCATTGTGTGACAAGTATGACGTTACTCCTGGTGGTCACGCAGCGCTCAGCGATTCTGCCGCAGCCGTTAATGTTTTCTTAAAACAGATACGAGCAAACAACGGTGAAAAAATACACCCAACTACACAAAATACAACCAATACACCGTATAGATTCAATGCTTCTTTACGAAGTGCAGCCACCGTTGGCAGGGCAGGAATAGATTATGAGCAGATCTCTCCGTGGTGTACCGGAGAAGATTGTTTAACTTGTAGGCATCTTGATGAAGCCGTAGAAGCTAATAAAGATAAAGACGGAAGAACTATCAACAAAAAAGATAAGAAAACAATTGATCGTGTGCGGAAAATACACAAAGGAGATCTAACATGAGAAAAGTATCCAGAGCCGAAGAGCAATCTACCGATGTTAATTTAAAGACAGCTAATCTCGGGATCCCCGAGCGCCCCGCTACTCCGAATATAACTAACCTAATGCAGCCGAATCTTGATGCAAAAGATCCAGGTGGCCACGTAAGGAACATAAGGCCCGTTGAATATTGTCAGTATTGTGGCAAGAGCGACTGTAAGGGCGGTTGCCCATCGGAAGCTAGATTCAAGGACGAAGATAATCATTGGGGCCCAAACGCTACTCACGTCGGGTCTTTAGGCTGCTTATCCTGCGGTAGGGGGAAAGACAAGTGCAAGAGAACAGATAGCCAAGAGTGCAAGGAATACGTTAAGAATAAGCTACGTGGTGAAGCTGCCGAGTCAACGTTTGGAACTAATCCCGCAATCGGTGATTATAATACCACCGCTAGCAAAAAACTTTCTTGGAACGAGCGTTACGCTAATAGATTCATCGAAGAGCGCAATGGTAAATGGGTAATTCTTCAAAACCATACGGGAAAGGTTCTTAGCCACCACGATACAAAAGAAGATGCTGAAGCGTCTTTTGCCGCCATGATGGCAAACAAGCACAGCAGCGTAACGCCCGACAATTCTGATTGGCGCGAAGATTTGTCAGATATTAATTGGGACTGGTAAATATAAATGTCACCCAAGACTACTAAGAATTCTAATGCGAATATCTTAAAAGGTCAGAATGACTTTTATGAGATCGCAAAGCAAAGCTTAAAAGAACACGCTGACTTACCTGATATAGTCACGTTCGCAGAGCACCCAGACTTCTTAGGCCGTAGGTTATACCCTCGTCAAAAAACATTGCTGCGTCTCATATGTTTAGAGACGGAGCACATGACTGATTATGATTATGAAGTCATAGATGAATGGACAAAGAACTTTGATCGTAATGGTATTGCGATTGGCGTGTCTCCAGACGTATTAGATAGAGTAAAATATCTTAAAGAAAATGGGTATAAGCATTTCCGCGAGGTAGTAAATATCACTGGTCGTCGTGGTGGCAAAGGCCACATCGGTGGTATTATCGGTGCGTATATAAATTGGGGTCTTCTTATGCTAGATGATCCTCAATGGTACTACGGGATTGATAAAAGTAAGGACATGTATATGTTCTGTCATGACGATCAGACAGAGATTCTTACACCGAATGGTTGGGTTTTGTTCAAGGATCTTAATAAAGATTCTATAGTTGGCACCGTGAACAAGCTAGGGAAATTAGAGTTCCAAAAACCTACTGACTATATAGATTATCATTACGATGGAGATTTAATAATTGGTGAAAAAGGTACCCAATATAATTTTGCTGTTACTCCAAACCATAAAATGCTTATTAGTAATTATTTTTCTAAAACTTCTGGGTTTAATGGCGAATGTGTTTGTGGTTTCAAGGCAGCTAATTACCTTGGGTTGACTACTCATATGCGTCATAAGAAAAATTCCGCTGAACGACATGGGAAAAAAGAAATTATTGATTCTACCATAGATAATCTATTTTTTAGAGAAGCCAGCGACCTTATCGGGACAGAAAGAATTCCTACTGCTCCTTGGGGAGCACGTGATGATATTACTAGCAAAATAAAAATTGATGTAGAAAATTATGCTAATTATCCGACGTTTGAATGTTTAGTTTGTAAACAAATTAAAGTATGGGGTCCAAGAGGGCGTAAACCAATCACTTGTAAAACTTGTCAGAATGAAGAAGTTTTTTGTAGATGCGGCTGTGGGAATACAAAAAAAAGAGGAGTAGTCAAAAAGAAAGACTTGTTTATAAGTGGTCATAATTCACAGTTCAATGGGACAGATACCATATTAGGCAATTCTGTCTCGCATAAAAAAGTAATTATAAAAGATGATAATTATGAACTTTTACCAGCTGTTAATTTGGTTGACTTCGCTAAATTTGTAGGGTTTTGGATCGCAGAAGGTGGTAAAACAATCTTCGCTGAACGTTCTCAAACAGTTACAGTATCACAGAAGAAAGAAAATGGATTAATTTGGTTAAAAAGTCTGCTTGAAAACATGGGTTGGAAGTATAAGTACAATCCTAACAATCATACATTCATTATACATTCTAATGGTTTATCAAATTATTTAAATAAATTAGGTAATGAAGCTAATAATCTAAAATTGCCTGAAGAATGTTTCGGTTGGCCAGTAGACGCACAAGAAGCATTGTTAGAAGGTTTATGGCTAGGCGATGGTAGCAAACAACATTATTTTTCTGCTTCCCCAAAGCTTTTAGAAGGTATACAACGCTTATTGGTACACTTAGGGGAATTTTCTAGAATTACTGGAACGTATGAAAAGGGAACGGTTGTATCTTTTAATGGTCTACAATACAAACGTAATTATGACAATTATAAAGTATCAAGAACAAAAGATAATTTTACGTTCTTAAACCCTGAGTACCTTAGATCTGAACCATATAATGGTAAAGTTTATTGTTTAACTGTGCCAAATGGTACATTAATTACAAGAAGAAATGGTTGTACTTTAATATCAAGTAATTGTGTTGCGACAAACATACAGCAGGCAAAACAATTCCAGTTCGCTGACCTTTCTAACACGATTATCGACGCTCCATGCTTCCAGCCATATATAGCAGACTCTAAAGAACACTTTCTAGCTTTACGAACTCCAGCAGACATTAGAAGGATCGCTGCTTTCGAGGCCAGAGGATTACGACCGAGTAGGTTAATAGCTAGTGTACGTAACATGGCCGTTACTAGTAACTCTAAGGCATCCCGTGGTGCGGCAGCTTTCGGCGTTATGTTTGACGAGTTCGCCCACATGTTAGCTGGAACTGGTGGAGCAAGAACATCTGAGGAAGTCTATAACGCCATTACTCCTGCATTGGACCAGTTTGGTAAAGATGGTTTTATCTACATACCGACAAGCCCCTACGCTAAAACAGGTAAGGCGTATAATCTTTATGAATCTGCTTTAGAAAAAGATGATGACGGCAACCCAGCTTATCCTAACATGATGATGTGCCAGCTGCCATCGTGGGGGCCATATGAAGATTGGGACAATCCACGCGCTACTGGTGGTTTCCAATTCAGAGCAGCGCCTCAAGAGTACGATGACCAGATGAAGTCTCTCGAGCGTCGTGAGCCTGATGCTTTCAGAGTAGAACGACTCAGCCAATGGGCCGAAGTTACTGATGCCTATCTTAACCCGAAGATGGTTGAGCGTATGTTCGAGCCATTTATCGATGCTAAGGGAGAGCTCCGCGAGCTCGAGCCACAGTTTGATGGTAAATTTAGCTTAGTATACTATGGTCACTGCGACCCGTCGCGCAGCGGTGCTAACACAGCTGCCATGATCGGTCACGTTGAAAAGATTAACGATCCAGAAGATAACGAAGAATGGTATCATGTTATCATAGACTGGATGAAAGTCTGGAACCCGGACAGCTATGATGAAGGACAAATCGACTACGAAGAGGTAGAAGAAGAACTCGTAGATATACTTTGTTCTTTCCGCACTACTAAGGTATTCTCATTCGACCAATACGGAGCCTTTGTTACGTTACCTCGTTTAAAGAAGCGTTTAAGCCAGGTTAATCCCCCGCACAAAGCAAAGATCCGTGAAGAGAAGTTCTCTAAAGAGAGTAATTTCCGCAGAGCAGAAAGATTTAAGAGTGCTCTCGGTATGAACTGGGTCCACTCGTACCGTGACCTGTACGGTCCCGATGGGACTAGCTTACTCGAGCAAGAACTGAAATTCCTCCAAGAGATCAATGGAAGAGTTGATAAGCAGAAGTTTGGGCCTATCCGAACATCCGATCTCTCGGACTGTTTAATGGTCATTGTTGATGCGTTGCTTGAGGATAACTTCGTTAAGTTAGAGATGCGGGAACGCTTGGGTAATACTAATCTATACCCAGGAGCTCAGGGTGGTTACCACACAACAAGCCCCAACGATATGCAGCCTAAGTCTGCTCGAGATAGACTACGTGTTTTTGGTGCACAAAGATCTCAGCGGGATTACAACGGCATAAGTAGAGGTAGGCAATGAGCAAAGAAGAACTTTGTAGATACGCTATCTTTACTGAATGCCAGCATTGTGGATCTGAATTATATCCAGAACATGCTCACTATAAATGCCGTAAATGTGGGTGGCGCGACTCCTGCTGCGATATTTTTTATTGATTGGGCAGTTTAAACTCATACCCAGGAGCATAGCCCGTCCGACGAATGGGGGCAGTTTGAATACTTACCCAGGTATCCTTCACACGGCGATTATTGTAGGCCGTGGGCCTCGATGGTCCACACCCTACCACTACTAGTAAAACCTTCCCACATTCCCTTTATTGTCGGGTGATCTCTCCACTCAACTATATCAGGATTAGCTGCTTTAGCAGCCTCTAATGTAGAATAGATGCCGGAGATATCGAAGTTATTATAATCGATATCGTAGAGTAAAGCATATACTATTTGTTTGATCATTATCCTTCCTCTAGCTTATTGCGAGTAAGATCTGCTTTTAAAGCGCTCTGTTTCCCAGCTTCGAAAGCTTCTGTAGAAACAAACTTTCTAGGGATTGGCTTCTTCTTACCTATTTTCTGGAAGAAATCTTCTATAGCATGCTCTTTTTCTCTTACTATTACTTCTAGGGATGTTCCGGGGGTCTCATTAATAACTCTGTCACGAGATTCCTTAAAACGCTCACCAATGCTGATAACATATCCGCCGAAGAAGCTTTTAATCCAGGATTTAGTCGGGAACTTTTCCTTACTCTCCCAATTATCCTTCGCTTGCTTTAGCTTAACAGCCATCTCACCAACCATGTGTATTGATAGATTATCATATAGTGCGATGCAGATTTCAACATCACTCTTGTACCCATAAAGCATACAATAACCCTCATTAGATCTCAAGGCTTTACAGAAGTTATATTTAGTTATATAACCAATAAGCATAGCCTTGTCGATCATATGTGGGGCAGGAGTTTCTATCCTTACAGATATGATATCTTCTTCACTGATATGACCAATGAGCTGATATTCTTCAATCTGCCAGCGCGAGATAAGCTCTTGCGCCATTGATTGAGCTGCCGCAACTTCTCCGGGCTGATTACTCTGCTCCGCTAGGCGCAGCATTTTCTGCACCTTAGAGATAATATCAGCCAGTTTTTGAGACATTCTCTAACTCCTTCACTCGTTTTTCTAGTTCGATAAGACGTTCTGACATCTTTACTAGCATATCTACAGTTCTGTCAATAACTTCACAGATCTCTGCCTTAGATGGTAGCATTCTTCCTCCCTTCTTAGTCTATCTCATCAGTATAAGGGAGACAACCCCTTACAGACGCCTCACGGCGTTTCGAATCTTACTGCTCTAGTAGTTCCTTTAACTTGCTGAAGAGACGATTGTAATTTCTCATCTGTTCTTCCATGGCTTCAATAGCATCTGCGAAGACCGTCAGAGCTTGCTCGTAGATCTCAATGTCTAATGAACCCTTGTATTGATCGTACAGCTTAAATCCCTCGAGCAATTCTTCAAAACGAGAGCCTAGCTTATACAAACGATCAACAACCTGGTTGATGCTTACCAATTTCTCTTCGTTGCTTACTTTCATAATCTCCTTTTTTAAACGGTTGATGGGAAATCAGGTTTTATGAAATGGGAGGAGTTATTTGTTTAGAAAGGTTCGTGACGCCGACGCGTAAGTCTGTGCATCCATTCGCGTCCTCTGTCATACTCGTTGATATAATATATCCCCGTCTTGTAATGCTCGGGGGATGTAGTCACACTCAACTTGTATTCTTTCATACCCATTAGAAAACACTTTAGGCGTCTCATGATTCTAATACGTTCTAAAGATGTAGACTTTATAACCGGGCGCTTGCGCCGACCAGTAATCTCCTAAGAATAGATCATAGTCCCACTGATCATAGTCGAAGTAATTACCGGCTGGTCCCTCTGGGATCATATCACACTCTTCCGCCAGATTCTCGGAGAATTCTTTGGTACTATACCATACGCCTTCATATGATTCATCGAACTTCTTGAGGAATTCTTCAGGTTCTTCTGTCTCCCAATAATATGGTTGATTATCCCAGAAGGCTTCTAGCGCCCCCTCATTTCTATTCCGACTAATTTCTAGTACGTCTTCTAACGTTGTCATACTTTCTCCTTACTTATAAAGACTGCGAAGCCTTTCGATGTCTATACCTAAACGCTCTAGCTCTGCCCACTGTTTCTCCACATGATCATTCTTAGTGCTCATGACAGAGCTACCGAGCGGGCACTTAACTATATAGTGCGCCCCATTGAAACGGATTTTACACCCGTATTTTTGGAGAGCACTAATAAGCTTTCTCGTTTCCTTACTCTTTATTCTTAATGCTTGCACACACTACTCCTTTATTTGTTTCTTTCTTCATTGTACATCTTCTCCTTTTTATATGTGCTCTTAAAGATTGTTGACGCTTGCGATAACCCAATAGAGTGTCCAAGATTAAAACCCAACCAATAGGCCGCATTAGCCAAGAGGAGGGCGATACACCAATCATCAATGGTCATAGTATTGTTAACTCTTCCCCACATCTCGGGCATCTACGTTCAATTGAATAGTCATTCATTTTGTCTCCTTTATTGTGTGATCAGTTAACTTAGCCAACGCATCATCAAACCACATTGGCTCTGGTCCGTTATACCATTCCATCTTTTCAGTATCCCAGATCATACCATCTGTGGCGTGCCATCGGGATTCTGTGGCTTCCCAATCTATTCTCATGCTTCCATCTGATGATAAGCATAGTACTACTTCAATCTCTTGCATCTTCCTCCTCTGAACATTTGTCACAATCACCAGTACAACAAGGGCAATAGCTCTCATAGATATGATCACTACAGCATTCTGTGTTGAGCATGTTATCCTCCAATTCTGTATCAGTTAAAAAACAATAGATACGCTTCAAACTATAGATAGCTTCATCTATATCTCTATTGTTTTTTACATTATTCAAAGCCCAAAAAGTTAGGCTAATCGCAGCTTTCAATGTTTCTTCATCCATTACAACTCTCCTTTTTCTATTGCTTCAGCACACTCAATACAAATTTCTTCTGCACTATCTGTAGTAATATTACAATTATGACATACGTAATGGCACTTTGGTGCATCAGGATCATCATAATCCCAATCTGATTCAACTTCCGTTACGCAGTCATCATAATTAACTAGAAGATCATCTAGGTTGTCCTTAGCATCAATTACACGACGACGAGCAATATCATATGCTTCATCCTCGTTCTCTGCCCATGCTGCCATGAAGACATTGAACTCCACTGAATAGTACTTTTTACTCATAGTATTTATCTCCATCCAAGTCATCAATGATTTCATTTAGTTGGTCTATCCTATCCAACAACCAATCGATGACTGACATAGCATCATCGTATGTAGCTGGTGTTGGAATGTTATAATCACTTAATTGCACCTTGTCTCCTTAATCTCTTCAGGGCTCTACGTTGCTTAGGGACTACGCCGCCATAGATACCATACTGGATGGTATTATCTAAGGCGTAGTTCAAACACTCTTCTCTTACTAAACACACAGTGCAGAACTTCAATGCTTCCGCTACCTTATCCTTAGCGTAGTCACCATCGGTTTGATTGATAAAGAATACTTCACTATCAACCCCCCTGCACTGTGCTTTCTCAAGCCAATCCATGCTTACTCCTTATGCTGGTAGTGATGCGTACTCCGCAACAAACATCTCAAACGATAGCGGATCTTGTACCTCAATCCAACCGACTGCGCCCGGATCGAACTTCTCCCAATCAACGCTCTCGTAAGTTACTTCCTTGATGCTGACAGTCTTCTCTTGGTGATTAACTACCACAAGACGCCATGCATCATCGTGATGAGACAACCCGATACCATACCCAGTATTCTCCAGCACATCATACTGAATCATCTCTGAGAAGATGATACGGTTGAGATACTCATCATCATTCCAGCGATCACGCCCGCGTGCCAATGCATCTGCTACAACGTTGGGCAATGATCCAGCACCCCAATGAGTGTACAAAAAGATACTCTCATCAGGTGCCATAACCAACTCTACTTGTCCACGGTCACCCATGATTACTCCTTACTTGTTTACTTGCTATCTGCAAGCGCACCTCAAGATGGAATCGAACCATCATACTTCACCACCAGGCTGAGGTAACCTACTACTTACCACCAACTAAAGTAATACACATCGAACCCTTCGAAGATAGCCTTGCGAGCTTTCTCGATAAACTCTAGGTCTTGATCACGGTAACTCTCATCAGAATCTTCACCGAAGAAGAATCCTTGAGTCTTCGGCAGTGTCCCATTCCTTACGTGCATCTCCAGTTGATCAAGGTCGGCGTTGTTCAACCTAATAGGTTGACAGTTGAACACTCGTCGCTTAGATGAATTAATAACTCTTGACATAGTCTGTTCTTCCTTGACACGAGCATTCATCTCCTCATCATTTACAAACATAGATTGTAATTCTGGAGTGATTTCATTCTCTTCAATAGGAATAGCATTCATGATCACTTCGTCACTAAACTCTGTTCTACCTTCATACCATTGAGCATCTGCCTTATAGTTGAACAGCTTTTCCATCCACCCCTCAAGGTTAGGGTGCTTCCGCCAATAGGCCAACTCAACAGGCGGTTCTTCACCGGGGTAATAAAAATCAGTAGCCCCTGGCTTAGGTCCAACACTGAATGCGTATTGGTCTAGTCCCATTATTTTCTCCCTTACTTAAGTGTTTCGTACACCTTACTGAGGACCTTTTCAACTTGTCTATCAGTGAGGCCCAGTGTTCTTCCTTCTTCATCTACGCCACCAGTAATGATTACATCACCGACGATGATGTCGGTGTAACCATATTCTGATACCCATAGAGCACAACCGAATCCGTTAAGATCAAGGCCATTGACCTTACCTTCCTCATTGATCCACATATCTACGCCCAATGAGGGGATACTAACGCATTCAATCAAACCACCGACAGCCTTGCTCAATGTCTCGTATGATTTATCTTCATCAAACTCTACGACATTGAGAGTGTCATCAGCGGTAGCAATAATTGCTAACATTATAAACTCCTTACTTGTTAATTGGATAGGCAGTTTAATGACGTACCCAGGTCATACTGCATTGGTTAGCTGGGCCAACCAATCTGTACTTTCTTACCATTGATTACAATGTACTTCGGCTCTTCAACCTTAGTTGGTTCCTCAACTACTGTTTCTTCTACCTTATTTGGCTCCCCTCTCCACGAAGCTAATGAATCATCCATTGCTTTAAGAAGTCCTTCTACGCTAGCAACCATAGTAGAAGCATCTTCGGGGATAACTGATGGAATATCAATTAAGTCCCCCATAGCTATCACACTTGACGTTGTCTCTTCTTCAGGATCAGGAGTTGACACTGCCTTTGGCTTCTCAACCCACGTACCATTGATTATAGCGAATGGCCGTGGGTGTATGCAGATCAGTTCCCGTAAAGACAAATCCAACATCTCTTCCAACAACCCATCATGGGCAGCAGACTGATCTGCTAGGCTATTATATTTATTAACTAGCCTAGAAACAATGACCTTGGCTTCTTTGTGATCATTGAAGTACATACGCCCAATACATCTCCTGGCCCTAGACTTTGGATCTGAGTCATAAGCTATGCGGACAAGAACTTCTGCGCCCCCATCACACTTATTAACCGTGAATGCTAGGTCAACTACGTCACGGGTACGGTTAGAATTCCAACCTTTACCGTCACGTTTGGCTATCCAAAGCATATTGGTAGACATACTATTCCTTTCTTACTTGTGATCTATCTTCTTCAGTAGTGGACGATCAACCCCACTAGACGCCTCACGGCGTTTCGAATCTTATTCTATTGCTGGCCTACCATTGGCGTGCTCATCGCATAGAGTTTGTACCCAACCACCGCTACGCAGCGCCCCATAATTACTGCACGCTTCACAACGTTGGTATGACATCTTCTCTCCGGATGATACTACATCTCTAGCAATCTCATTGATGATGTAGTCTTTGTTCTCACCACCAATAGAGTAATAATAGCGTAGCCCGCCGAACTTCTCTTTGATCTGCATGATTCCATAATCCTCGTCAAGATAATACAATTTCTTGTGAATATCTCTAATTATATTAGCCCAACCTGGATATATTTTGCATGCTTCTTCTACCATATCAAAATTATTATTCATTGTTCTTCCAATCCTGAATCAATATTGACGTATTGGCATCCAACGTCACTGGTGTGGTGCGGCTCACATTCAATGCACATATCGGAGCAATCGTCGCCGTGACGCCACCACATTTCTTTTGTATAAAAGTCCCCATGAGTTGGGCACGTTCTGGTAATCATCATTCTGGTAGTCCTAACTCCTCGCTGATGTCAACAATCCTTTGCATGTGATACTCAAAGTTGTCATCATTCTTTAGTACCAACTTATCCTGTAACTCTAGAAGAGTTAAGTTAAGTTTCTTAGCAATATCAATCATCGCTTGCAACAATTCCAATGCTATATTAGCTTCATCCTCCCATCTATCAGCTTCATCAATAGCCTCTTCCAAGGCATTAACGATGTGCCCATCAGGTATTCTCCACACAAAGTTGTCATCATACTTCATACATTCCCTGAATACTTTCAGGGATGGTGTTGCTCCACCTGCATGAAGATCATCGACAATCTTATTGTATTCTTCTTTGTTCATTTCTCCACCTCCTTTAGAAGAGCGTCTTCGTTATCTTCATGCTCTGAATGTTCACTCATTGTTATTCTCCTTCTATTGTTGAACGCAATTCCCGAGACATCTTTATAAATCCCTCGGGATCATGTGGCAACTCTGCTTGCAGATCAATGCCGTAAAGGGTACAGATATTAGTGAGACTGTTGATAAAGTTCGACATCACTTCCATCTGTGCCTTTACACCACTGTCAAACATTTGCTTGTACTCTTCAGTCTGCGCAAAGTTTTCTAACTCTTCGGGCAACTCTCCGGCCAACAACTGTCGGTATACTTCAATAGTTGGCTGGATAGTAATTTGCATCTTGATGCCCATAACCAATGACTTCAACTCATTCTTGATGAGTTGTAGCTTGATTTCATCTGACATTTCAATTGGTTCCATCTTTTATTTCTCCTTGTTAAAGGGTATAACCCATTGGTCTATAAATCTTTTGTCCATTTTTAGGCTGTTCGGGCTGAGGAGGATCTTTATACGTTGTTAACGTATCAATAAACCATTTCTCTCGTTCCTCAACAGTATCGAACAAAATTCTAGTAACAGTCAGCATAGCATCAATCACGTTTTTTGCGTTGTATGATCTATCGAACTCACGTTGCAAAATAACTTTGTTTGCTACCTTCTTCCCTTCTCCTTTCTTTCTAACTATTAGTTTAGCATTCTTGTTTATAAAGCCTCCGTACCTACCGGGTATCAAAGTAAATGACAAATCGACACCGTTATACGGATACGGTCTTGTCTTTGCCGTCCACTTCATTTCATCGTATTCTCCGCTAATCCTCCAGCGAATCATCCTGTTCATTGTTCACACTCCCTCCGCCAAACTTATTAACGAGCTTCGCAGAAGACTTTCTCATCTCCGCATCTTGGACATTGATAATCTCATGGCCGAAGGCATCAGTCATCTGAGCACCGTTGTCTTCTGACATTCTATTAACCATGTCATAGAAATACTCGTTAAAAACGGGTACTTGTTCAGGACTATCAAAGGTAACCGTGATAGTTAGCTTTGGTCCATTCTGTTCACCCATGATTTTCATTGTTATCTCCTTACTTGTTATTAGATGGGTAGTTTAACCACTTGCCCAGGTGGGAATGTAGCACACATATCTGCGTGCCGGGATCCTCACTCACTCCGGTAGTCGGCTGGTTCTCCTATACACCAGACAGGTCCCTACTTTAAGGCACGGCGTCCTACATATGCTTCCCCATATGCTGAGTGTGTGAAAGAAAAGTGAGAGCTACAGCGGCAGTGGAAGTGATGACCAGAGGCGGCATTCGAGATGACTTTCCTTTCACAACAGAGCCTATGCATCCGATGAAAGATGCACAGGCTTGAGCAGGATTCCAGTCGCTATGCTCAGAGCGACCCTAGTTCTTACATCTATAAACTAGGAAACGTCAGCATCCCTACGCTGATTGCATACGTACTGTAAGGCTCAGTAATGCCATTCATAAGATTAGGGAGCCCATAAAGGACAGGACTTACGATTTCTTACCTCCATAATCTTCCCATTATGGTGAGGATGTGAAAAGAGATCCCATAGCCTAGCAGTACATCCCTCTTCCATCGTACCTGTATATCCTTTGACAGATATACAGGTCCTATCGATTAAGTCGATAAGGCTACTCCGTTTATAGTCGGGAGCGGAGACTAAAACCCAGTTTTAAGTGTTATTGGATAACCACTACATAAGCTTCCTCTTATGCTAAGTATTTGATAGGTAGTTATATCTACCAGAACACAGTTTCTTCAACTGCAAGCGCCATGTAAACAACCGCACTCTCTTACTCAGCGGCTTAGCGTAGGCTAGGTTTTAATGATGACCATCCAACATCAGTGCTTTTTATAGTGAATGTAACCAAACTGGATGCTTTTAACGTGGTCCCAGCACGTCCATTTAAGCTAATCAACGCTTTGTGTAAACGCGAGGAATTAGCTCTTATAGAGCTTGCCTCTCTGAGAGAACCCAGAAGGGCTATGGAGATGCAACAACAAGAAGGAAAAGCACTTTCCATAACCCTTCTCAATCCTCTGAGAAGAGGATACTTTGAGCGCCTCTTTCTTGTCAACAGCTACTAGTACTTGTGATCAAATACTTTTTCCGCCGCGTTAACGGCATCATCATAAGTACTAATGTGTTGGAGAACATCAACACCACACGCATCAAGAACTTCCTTGGTGCATCGTAGCATATGAATAAGCCCCTTACCCACTTCGCAGTAGGCATCCGACTTGTTCTCTAACACCTCGATCTTTTCTTGTGAAAGATCAAATAGATTGTCAACAGTTTCGAGGAGCTCAGTTAGAACCAAAGCTCTAGCTTTGATACTCTCTAGGTCCTCATCGTTGTTGATTCCCTCACGAATGAGTTCAATCTTATCTTTTATGCTTGGCATCCCTTACTCCTTGTAGTGGTCTTGGTGCCCACAGTTGTTGCCAGTACCGTCACAACCTGAGTGGTGCTCTTCGTGGATGGCGAAGGGCTGGCCAAGAACCTTGACCGCTTCTCTCTGGACCATTCCGTACAGGCTATTCACGTGTTCGATGCTGATCCGAAGACCAATCGGGAAAACCTGTGCGATTTCAATCAACTCTTGTTCCGTACGGTTCTCATCCATGAGGACCTGAGCAACCGATATGTACGGTTGTATGATGTTCCCCATCTTGATACCCCAATCACGGATGGCCTCAAGGAAAGCAGCGTGAGCAATACGAGCCTCCGCTGCTTCATCAAGAGTCAAACCTTCAAGGTTGAAATCTTCCATGATTACTCCTTTGTTTCTTACTACAGTACCCATTGGGCACACTGCATACATAATGTATGCATGGTACCTGAGTGTTCCCATATAGAAAACACTCAGGTGATTGAGTTATAAGTTACTCAAGGAACTCGTGTTACAACTTACCAAGCAAAGCTTTGCGGATCGGTCCAGTGGGCTTGTTGATAAGCTTACCAGACTTGAACATCTTCACCGCTTCTTCAGCATTAGGTATCATAATGATCTTATGCTTCTTGACAAGTTGCGCACACTGTTGTATGATCTCGAGATTCTGACCGTCATTCTTGGTTGTTACTTGACCATCAGAGATCCAGACGATGGGCTCACCGGGATGACGTTGCTTAACAGCCCATGCTAATGCAGGACCATCAACACCGTTACCAGAATGACCAACGTATGGGATATCACGTACACGCCAACCGCGCTTCGCAAAGATCCATGCGTTAGGAACACCATGGCCTGTGTAACTATAGGCAATGATGATCGCAGCAGGTGCTGCTGTCACAATGGCTTCAACATCTTCTTGAGACAAAGACATGGACCCAGAGATATCAACAACAACGATACCTCCCTTGACCTTGACCTTATGCTTGAAGATGCGTCGTTCCGGATCAGTATAGAATCTACTGATATCACCAACGTTGCGGCCAATCTGAGCAGGACGACGACGACGCTTCATATACCCGTCAACCTCAACAGACAATGGAAGATTGTCGTCAATGACAAGCGCAGCAAACTGGTCTCTGTCATCAGTCGGGAACTCAAAGTCATCTGGCATTTCGTCAGAATTGATTGGCATACCCTCAGGATCAAGCTTGCCTTTCTCATCCGGATCCTTGTACTCACCATACTCAGTGGCTGCTTTTTCTTCAGCGTCAGACTTCGCACGCTTCACTGTATCAGGCGCACGAACACCTGATGAAGCATAGTCTGAGATGATTGAAGCACAGCTAATGGTATAGTTAAGACCACGTGGCCCATAGATGGGAGCGCCGTCTTTATCTTCACCATACGCGTACGGTCTAGTATTGCCAAGATCCATTGCACTGGCGTCCAAGTGATCTGCCAAACGCTTATTGAGTTTGCGCAAGCGCTCACTCCAATCAGGTTTTACAGAACGGACTCCACTAGCGAATGAATCGAATGCTTTCGTCCCAGCGAGAGACACGGCATATTCTACTGCCCTATCCCACGCAGCGTGAGTACCAATGGTTGCGAATTGCTGACCCTTCTTCTTTTCAGATCCATCGGGTTCGCTAGGTATTCTCTTGACCTTAGCAAACTGCTCAGCAATGGCATTGATACGTGCCTGCTCAGCAATACGCATCATAGCGGGGCTGATACCGTGCTCGCTATAATTGCTAGCTATTTGGTCTAGAACCTTATCGTTCTTTGGTGATACTCGAGCCTCAATGACCTTGCGCAACTGTAAGCGCCGTGAATATTCATCACCCGTTAGGGGGATGGACAATACACCAGCAGCAAAGTCAACGCCAGCACCATATTCACCGACTGTTGGTACAATTGTCCAGTCGATGGGCTCAAGAAAATCCTCACGATAGGAAGTGATTACATTCAGTAATGGCTTGCCCGTATCGTTGTCAAATCCGTTGTTCTCACTCATGCGAGCTCGAAGTCAGGAGTCAACGTACCGATCCTAAGGGCATCGATGATCTGATCAGCCATACGACCGAAGATGAGCTTCGCCGCACGCTCAGTGGTGAAGTGAGGACTCTTACGAAGAGTCTCGAACTCCTTCCAAGCACGCAGTGAAGCACGCTCACCAGGGCGACCGGCAACGAGAGTGGCCGCAAGCATGCGCAGCTCCGGAGGTAATGCAGCGATCAAAGCAGCAGGATGCGCTGCATCAATCTTGATTGCCACCGGGAACCGGTCACGAAGCGGAGTCTCGATGTCGTTCGGGTCCTCGAAGTTCGTCGTCATAATAGCCGAGAAGTTCTCGTGGGGTCGGACAACTTCTCCGGTCCACGGGTTCTTCCAGACTGCAGACTCCGGGCTGTCAAGAATCTTCATCAGTGTGGTGACAACGTCGCCACCGGCACGGTTGATCTCATCTACGACATAACGAGAACCTAGCTTCCAAGCTCGGATACCACCGCCCTCTACATATGTAAAACCACCCTTCTCATTCGGAAGCATGGCACCAGTGATCTCACTGTTGGTCATGTCCTCTGAACAGATCAGAGTCTCGAACCCAGCTTCTCCGACTGCGAGAGTCTGAGCCGAGTAGGTCTTACCAGTCCCCGGAGGGCCGTAGAGGATGACACGCTTAACTCCTGCCTCCAATGCGTCCTCCAAGTCGATGTAGCACTGCGGGACGGGGATACCTTCGATGGTAGTTATGCTCATGATAACTTCCTTCTTGTTTGTTTATTTACTTGACGGCGCATGATGACGCCGGACACACACCTTAACGATGTGTATCGCTCTGTAGGCAGGAATCGAACCTGTAACCTCTACTAAGTAGATGCTCTACCATTGAGCTACTACAGAAACCTACTACAGGACTCCGAATGGTCCTTCTATGAAGAAACTTGAATCTATAAGTGTGCCACGCTGCACATACATGTTGCCAAGGCGTAGCCATTCACCTTGTCGGCTAGCCTTTGCTGATTCAAGTGTTTTGTACACACCACAAACTACACCATCATTTGTGATCACCCATACTTCATCCATTATTATTCTCCTTTCTCCTTCGGCATGAAGGAGCGGACAATCCCCAAGGCTTCATCCAACTGGTCGTAGGCCGACTGAAGCGCCGAACGAAGTCCGAGTACTCCAGTTTCCTCAGAAAGCCACGAACGGTCTTTAACCTCCAACGCCCCCACCACCTGCTCTAGTACCTCGTCAAGGGCGTCCAAGACCCGGATGGTGTCGCAGGGGTAGGTCCCTAAGTTGCAGTGTGCGCACTTCGGGTAGTCACTGCCGTGTCGATAGTCGATGAGGACGTGCTTGCGCCGCATCTCGTCTCTCTGTTCAGCGTTCATTCTGTCTCTCCCTCTGGGGTAATCAAAGACGCTCCGCACTCGCTACAGAACTTGCCGGTCTGGCGGTGCTGGCAACCGGAACTCGGTTCATCCGGCAACCCAGTCTCCACCAGCGTTCCTACGACCGTTCCCGACTCTAACTTGCCGCAAGTGACAATAGACATCTCGGGGTTTGACCCGTCCTCCCATGGCGTGATACCTGCAATGATGCGCATCTTGGCTGAGAGGATGAGTTTGCAGGAGATGGAGAGTCCGGCGAGGATTCCGCGTGATTCCGCCTCGATGTACGTGCCAGCCTCGATGTACGCGCCAGCCTCGATGGACGTGCCAGCCTCGATGGACCAGCCAGCCTTGATGGACTCGCCAGCCTCGATGGACTCGCCAGCCTCGATGTACCAGCCAGCCTCGATGTACGTGCCAGCCTCTACTCGTAGCGAACCTGCGCACCAAACTCTCTCAGGTCGCAAGATGCCAAGGTTCGCGGATATCTCCACGTCCCCCTCAATCTTCTTGGACCAGTCAACGGCGTTGAATTCCTTCAGTGATGTGATTTTCATTTCTCTCCTTCAGTTGTTGGGGTAATCAAAGAACGCAGGAGCGTCCAATCGTCACTTCACTCATTGTTATTCTCCTTCTCGCACTCCTCACAAGGCTGTACTTCGCCATGTTGAGAACATATCGTTACGGCTACTAACATTGTTTCCTCCTTGTTTCAGGACAGGGTTTCTGCCCCAAAGGGTATACTAAATGTGTGGCCCCATCTAGTATACCCTTTGCAGCAGTCGGAGATCAAATCCCCGACCCTGCAATTTTTGCATTTGATGCGTTATGCGTGTTGTGTAAATGCGTGGAGTTAGGTTTTACGCGTAATCCTGATTTTCGCCAACGTAGCGACAATAGATTGTGAATGTGCCGTCGTCGTTTGATCGAGATGTTGTCTCGTACGGCAACTTGGAACGGCTATCCACGTCATTGCCAGTGGATGAACTCGGGTCCGGGGGGAAACCTGGTTGAGATGGCTGACGAGTCGCCAGACGGGAAACTCGCATGAGGAATCTAAATCTGTGCAAGATTCTGCATTATTGCGAAGTATGCAGGATTCTGCACTATACTGAGTAGTGCGAGATTCTGCACTCTTAGAGATCTTGGGAAGGGACCTGACGATGCTGATTAAGACCACACGCCAGGGTTGTTCTTCAATAATTCACGACGAGCATCAACTTCTTCCTTGCTTGCCTGCTCCCTCTTCCGAGCCGGTGGTGTGGCTTGCTTCAAAATGCTTTCCATTTTGTTTTCTCCTTGTTTAGGTGGGCCCGTTGATGGTGGAGCCCATACCATTTATTACTTACAGCTGCCCATGTCCAAACTCCATTCTGGATACAGGCTGTTGTTTCTGTGGTAATACCACAATGCCACAGTGCTTTGTTGGTCACCCGTGGCATGGTATGCCTTTGTAGGTAGCCCAGGTATGTTTTCCCTAGCGTATCCCCATATGTATGAGGTGAACTGATACCAACCCCCGCCCTTTGTATCATCAGGCTCAGGTTCATTCATGTGGTTACGACTCTCGTAATACCTAACACACGCAAAGATTTCTTGCACGTGCAAAGTTTGTTTCCACATAGGATCAGTCGCGTCGGGCCATGTGGCTGTTGAGCCGTGTGATCTCGTATCCCATTGCTTCAGCACTGATGGCATTGATGCTGCCCGAATAACTCTGGGCTGTGCCTTACTATACCACTGCAAATTCTTGCTGGTGATATCAGGAGTCATACCTGTCACATACTTAGCAGCAACCTGAGTGGCAGTGGCGGGCACTGGTGTATCAAGTGTATTGCCTGAAGTGTGTAGCATAACTACTGTGCTTGTGACAAAGGACGCTGAGATACACAACTTTCGCAGTGTACTCATGTACCTTGCTCCTTCCTTTTGTACTGCATTGGGTACTGCTGGGATTATTCATCCCTTCGGGCCATGGAGTATATAATACTCTCCATGACCCTGAGCAATGATCAATCACTTTCTTCAATACATTCATGTTCATTAAACCAATTTCTGGCTGTTCTGAATGTACCGCTTTTTTCTTTTTGACAAATCCCACAATGCACACTGAAATCATGCCATGGCAACCGACGACTATGCTTCCAATTGTATATAATAAGTGGAAAATCTAAGTAATCATTATAAGGCAGCTTTAACGTCTTACAATGCTTACACCAAAGTGGCAGTGCCCACAACACTCGTGGGTTCAACCAACCTGGCAAATCACGATGGATGTCAAATGTGGTATGACAATTAGGGCAACGATGAGGTTTGTCATTGTTAGCCTTCTTGATTTTCATTTGCCTCCTTTGGTATCGCATGACCAGGCACGTTGTGCACAACATGGTTGTGATTGCTCCAGTCTTTACGAGCTTCTTCGTGATCAAATCTCACAAAACCCTTAGCTGGAGGTTCATGCCATTCACAAATGAACTGATATTTAGTGCGCTTAGCCACTAGCGTCTCTTCTTTGAGACATTCTCAACACATATGCAAATGAGCCAAATGATCACAACGATGGCAAACCAATTAATCGTCATCAACTTGCTTGTTGAGATCAACCACAATAGACTCAATGCGCTCAATCTCATCGATTTGTTCTTGAGTCAATGCCACCTTGTCCATCAGCCAACACACTTCACCAATGCTTGTATTCAAGTCATTGTCAACGTCCAAGAATACATAAATCTCTTCTGGAACAATTTCAACAACCTGATGATAAGGAGAACGAGCAAGACGATTGTCAGCCCATTCTTTCATGGTGAATGTACCATTGTATGAACGACCAAAACTGCTCACCGTCCCTTGATTGATACCAATCACGTACAAATAGTGAACAGGCTGATCGTTTTCAACTGTTGTCATTCTTTCTCCTTCTTTTTAGTGGGAAACAATCTCCCGATTGGTAGTCCCATCGAGCCACCCAATAATAATCCATTGGGTGACTCTGTGGAAGCATCAATCGTACAGCTTGGCCCACACATTGAATGAACTGAGATCAGTCTTTGAATTGCGGTACTTCTTGATCTTTTCAATGATTTCATCGGCTCTTCCGAACGCTACTTCTAGCATCTCCGGAGTGAAGGGGATGTCTTCGATTTTCTTGATTTCTTCCCTCATCCTCTCCACAGAGAGCAAGAACGTGCCGGTGATGATTGACAACTCATCATCATCAAAACCAGCATCGATCAATCTCTGAGTGTTCAGCATTTTATTTCCTTTCTTGTTAGAGGCTAATCAATCTCACGATTGTTTAACCCATCGGCCCACCGGATCGCTATAACTCGGTGAGCCTGTGGATCAATCAATCATTGAATGTATCCATCGCGCGTGGGGCTATACAAATCCACGTGCTGATTGACTAACAGATGGAAGAACGACCAGTTGATCTTCATGGTATGGCAGCTGTTCATGTGCTTGACTTCCACGAGCTGATAGAACTGACGCTCTTCCTTCTTGATACTGCGGAAGAAATCGAATGCCTGATCCTGTGCGTCGTGTTCAGGTACCCACAACTTATTCACAGGAATGGTAACGAGATGCCTCCATGTACCACCGCTGGGGGCAGCTTCAATCTCCACACCGGCGAGCACATCCCACAAGTCAAACATACCAACGTGGATATGCCGAACTGACCCTGCAGTCTCGTACTTGAAGCACGCACTCTCAATTGCAGTTAACATACTTACTCCTTCTTGTTTGGTTTACTTACTAATGAGTTAATCAATCTCACGATTGTTTAACCTAGGGGTAGTACGAACTAGTGTTCGGCTCGTACTACCGAAGGTCAATCAATCATTTGTCCACACCATATAGCCTACGTTGGACAACAATGAATGCCTCGAGCACTCTCAAGAGATTGAGTTCAGCATCGCCTATCGGTCCGAGAGCATCCCAGTCATCATTCATCCATAGCTTTGTTCTCTCCATCGCTTTCAACAATTGTTCATCGCTGAGAAGAGAAATCATTACGTATGGATGACACTCACTCCTGTACTCACACTCGGGGCATCCATCGTGCCAGATCTGGCGAGGATCATACCCCTCCAAATCCTCATGGTATACATGACTACCCATTTATTTCTCCTTTTCTGTTGCCAATCTCCAGGCTTCATACTGATTCCACCGTCATCTTCCTGATCTCGTAGTTGTAGACAGGATTGTCCGGGTCTTCCTGGGTGATCTCCTCACAACGTGCTTCAACCCACCAAGCTACGCAGTGAGTCTCGATGTAGAACAGCATCCATCCATCCTCGAGAACGTTGCTCGGGCAGGCATTGGCCAGGATCTTGTTCATCGCGTCAGCGGTGCCCATCTACTTCACCTTCTTCCAAACGTGAGTCTCCTCGTCCCACACCTGCTTGGGGCGGGGGAAGTCTCGCTGCCCACTGTTCTTGAAGTTACGGTTGTGCTTCTTACTTGCCACTTTTCCTCCTATGTTATCCTACATTTCATTGTAGGCCACGCACTATTGACCTAAGCCAATAGTGAATGGTATACCTTGAAACATTACCACGTGGGATCTACCGTGGTCAGAACCACAGTAAAAACTGCATTGTGGAGCTTCATCTCGTAATTCTTGTGTTCCTGAGCATCTTCCCGCTTGATGTAGTGCCGGTAGAGGGGTATACGACTGCTGTGAGCAAAGCAACTCCAAGCTCCGTAGAACCCCTCGGGGTCGGGGATAACCTCCTCCATCCATTGATCCTTCTCACCACGTCTGACCAATTCCTCCTGTCCGGGAGAGAATATATAATTGAACTCATGGCACAGACGGAACGGGTAATCCTCCCACCTCAAGCCCTGATACATCAATCGGCTGGAGACGTGAGCAATCACGGCGGGGAAACTGGAAAAGACACCCAAAAAACGGGAATCTATCCTTTCCCCATACTCCTCACCATCTAGGAATAGAGTGAATAACATATTTTTGTTTCCTTTCTGAGTTATCATGTGTTAGACATACTCAATAGACTCAATAGACTCAATAGAGAGTATAATGAATACTCAATAGACTAAATAATGAATAGAGAATAATGAATAAAGAATAATGAATACAGAATAAAGAGTATACAGAGTATGCCCATAATGCTCCACTTTGTACCACTATGCTCCACAAATAGTAATAGGGTGACATACAGGTGTGAATAAGAGAGAAAATGGAGAACTGGGCTCTCTCTACACTTACATTATACCTGATCAGAATACATTTATGAATAAGCTATTATTAGCCTACTTATATCACTTATGACTCATGAATAAGCTATTCTTGCATATTTATGCATTCTCATGAATAAAGCGGAGCAATACCCCCCTCTGAGGGGTGCCTTTTTGCATATTTATGCATTCTCATCATGAGCCTATGAAATAGCATGCTCAGTAAGCTAGTATTATGCTATAAGTAATCTACATTATTGGCCTATAAAAGCGGGGAAAAGCATGAGATATAACTACTTACTCATCAGTAACTCTCAAATTAAGCTAGTATTATGCCTATATTATGCTAATAAATAGAGTATATAAATAGCTTATAATATATAGCTTAGAGACAGTGTAATACTACTCTTGAATTAAAGGATGAATAAAACTCTCTAATTTATTTTATGTCTAAGTAGTCTGCTACGCCTCCCCGGATTATATATACTTATTATTACTTATATATATACTCAAGGAGGAATAGCCTAGCACTTAGCTAAGAGCTTCCCGCGTTATCTCATCTAATGATGACTTGGGAAAGAGGACGAAGGATACCTTCTTCACGCCGTGCTTCTTGTGTTGGAGAAGGGCGCTCCCGCCCCAGTAGAGCTTCCATCCCTCTTCGGGAAGGTCCATCCACTCTTCCAGACAGTTGAGAGCCTGAGAGAGAGACGTGAACGTCTGGGACATGATGCTCCCCTTGCGCCTGCGCAGGAATTTCTTCTCATCCACGTAGACGTAGAAGATGTCATCTTCCCAGAGATCAATCTCCTCTTGAATGTCTTTAATGGTCATTGGTACATTCCTTTCTTTCTTTCTTTCTTTCTTATTGATTTGAACTAATGTCTCCCGACATAGTCCCACACATTCCATTCGATGGGACACACGTATAACCTGTGATGTGTGGGTGGGCATTTTAACGTCATACCCAGGACGTGTACTACGGGGTGCTACTCCTGCGACTCAGTCGCCGCCGCAGGGGACTCCGCCTTGATGGCCTTGAAGACGTTCAAGAACAGAGCCTGCTGGTCCTCGCAGATGGACTCGACGAACGCCTGGTCCATGTCGTTGAGGAGCTCAACGTAGCGGTCCACCACGCCAGTGGCGTAGATGCGGTTCTGCAGGTCGTCGTACACCGAAGTGACGCCGAGTGCGACCGGGACACGCTTCCCGTTCTTCAAGGTGTAGAACTGCTGAGCAGCCCTGTCCTTGACGAACAGCTTGAGCTTGCGCTGAGCACCATTCTTGCGCTCGAGCCCCGACCACGGGCTGAAGACACCAGCCGTGACGAAGTGGTAGCGACGCAGAACCTCGAAGTACTGACGACCGTTGCCGTCCGTCAGGAGCTCCGAGTTGATCTGCAGCTGCTTCCGAGCCTTGGAGTAGCGCCCAGCGTACACCAACGCACGCGTCACGATTGACGAAGACTTGATGATCTTCGTGACCTCGCTGACGTGCTGACCGTACTGCAGGTCGGTGGTCGTGAAGATGTCGAACGTACGACCGATGTCGTAGTTGTTCTCCTTCCGTGCCCTTCCCTGCGCCGACCCCAACACCTGCAACACGGAGATGCCTCCGAGTGCGAGGAGCTGCGTGGAGTCCACGAGCATGTCGTGTTCCGCGCTGGCCGTCTCTGAGTCGATTCCGAAGGCAGTGGACGCGATGGTCCGTGCCTCTTCCTCGCTCATGAGGTCGTCGGTGATGATGTTGAACTGTGACATAATGCCACCTTTCATTGTTTGTTTACATCAGTTCCGCTGATGTGCCGGAATGTACCACATATGTGATACATCGTGCTCCAGGGTAGACTCGAACCACCAACTACTCCACCAACTGCTGGATCTGGAGCGACCCACTGCGGTACTACTTGCTCATGATCTCGATGAGGTCCTTCTTCTCACGACCGAATCGTCCCACGAACGCGCGACGGTACTGACGTGCCGTTGCCTTGTTGTACACGATGTGACCCTTGTCGTCCCTCGTGACCTTCGCAATCGTGGTCCTGAGGTACGGCTTGGCGGGAATGCCCGCCGAGATGACACCGTGCACCTGAACATCTGCCATAATAGGCTCCTTACTTGGTTGTTATTGTGCTAATGTCTCACGACATGGCACGCCCCACTCACGGGGAGAGTATGAGTGAGGAATGCCCTGCATTGAGACTCTTACCGAGTCTTGCTGCTAGGTGATCTCGGCCTACGACGAGGGCTTGTCTTCCTCGATGACGTTGACCGACTTGACGACGACATGGGCCATGCAGGGTTGGGGAATGTCCCCCTGTAGAGTGGCTTACTGTTGGTCGTCAGCTTGGGTAGGTTCATGATCTTTCACCTCCTTTCCTTACTAAAGTCGGACCATTCGATCACGGCTCCACGCACAATCACATTGGCATGATGTTCCATTGCGTAGTCACTGGGCCTTGTTGCGTCTATTGCAGCAACACGCTAACATGTGCATGGAGTGTTGTAACCAAAGATTCAATCAACAGTGCAACTATTATCGCATTCAGTCGCTCTGTGATTGTCTTGACTTACTGATTTGGTATGCGTTATCGTCAAGAAGTTCATAATCTTTCCCTTTTCTTGCTTTCAAACACGATCTAAGGCTTATCCTAGGATGTTACCTCAACATGAAATGCTAAGTGTATAATACAGATCCCCAGATACTAGTGAAATGTATATTTACTACTAATACAATAGACTAATATAATAGGGGTCCCATTATATAGGGAGAAAGTGACTTTAAAAAATAGCGGGGCCCCCCCTTGGCCATTTTGAAATACTCTGTGCTATAATCAACATATAATGCGCCACTTCATCCTGGACTCAGATAGTGTAATAGCCCGTTGATTCTGAAGTAGGCAATAGAGAGTCAAGTGCGTATCTGCGGGAGAATAATCATGAATTGGGACTACCGGTATTCTCATCAAGAGATACAGTCTCCGGAGGAGGATGAAGCCACTCTGGGCCATCTCACCTCCGTTCAACATAACACGATGAATAAAGAGTTGTACCAACCCACCCGCAAAAATATCGTGGAATTGATGAAACTCCTGGGCCCCCAGGGATTGACGCGGGAGCATAGACTCCTGCATCTTCTCGCCCAGGATCATACTCACATCTAATTCTCTCTATTAATAAACTCTATTAATAAATAGGAATTATAAATCTCTATCATGTATTATGTACTATGTATTGAGAATCAGAAATCTCTATCATGTATTGAGAATCAGAAATCTCTATCATGTATTGAGAATCAGAAATTCGGTAGTTAGAAGTAAATTAAACTAACAGTTGTACACAAACAAACATAAGGTTGTCCGCGTGAAATTCAATTCAGCCAAGAAGAAGACGGAGAATAGGGTCCCCGCCGCTCCGGGGATTGGGGTTAATTACCAGCCCGGTACTGGGTACGTCAGTCTTGACGTAGACCCCGAGAACCAGCTCGTTGGGAACGCCGTAAAGAACGCTGCGGGCGTCTACCTGAAGAAGCACCGAGAGGCTCATGGCCCAGATGCTGAACCGAGCGAAGACGCTCAGAGGCTTTTTGGTATTGTCAAGCACCCACAGACGGGTGAATGGCATCACGACCCGGCGTACGCCGCTATCCGGCACACGAATACTCTCGCTGACTATATGGAGCTGCCCCTGGTCTCTAAGACGTGGGGGAGGCATCCTAATGTCCCGAAGAATGTTGTTCTCGGTAATGGTATACGAACGCCCAGTATGCCAGTCGGTTATGACGAGAATGGCGAAGGCGTTATGGCCGGTAGCTATAAATGGTCGAATGGTAAGAAGGACCTGGCCAAACCCCTCGAACTGATTGGGACAGCGGACGCATTGCGTCGTCATGCTTACAGAGATCTTGTCAACAAAGGCGTTACTGACAAGGGAAAATACTGGGATCGTCTTAAGGGTCTAACCCACCTAGTGCACGGTCGTAAGGTGACCGATAAGGATCCGCTCCCAGAGAATGAGACTGAGCGTGGCAGCTGGCACAGCCTGGGTGAGAATGGAGAACCCATGCATCTCCACCTCCACGTGCAACACGTTGTCCACAATATGGCCAATAATTACGACATCGATGAGCAGCGTCTCCCCAAGGGGCCAGATGGTTTAGACGATCAAGACGCTCTCGAGCATGCTAAGAACATGTTAGATGACGCTAGGACATCCCGTTTTACCATGTGCAACTGCCCGCACTGTGCCATTAATCTTTCTACTGAGCCAGCGAGCAGTGTTTGGGATACCCAGCATCACGACGCTGCCGCTAGCAGCAAGGATCCGCTCGTAAGAGAAGCATATTTCCATGAAAATTCCTTCCCAATGGGTAAGGATGATCAAATCGGGAAAATGTCTGACCTTGGAGAGGTCGGAAAGCGGTGCCACCACCGGATTTTCTGGTCGAATAACGACGGGTCCTACGTCAACGGGAATAAAGACAGAAGAGTATATAACGAATCTCAGGAATTAATCAATCATATGGTTAAAATGCATCGGGAGGCGGGCGAACACCAGCAGAATACGCCGCCGACGATGCTCCATCCCTTCACGGGTCGGCCAATCGAGGACGAGCTGGGGCTCAGCGCCTTGGCCGAAGGTGTTCTTGACTGAGGAATGTTACTAAATTGTAACAAAAATATCCTCTTTACCCCTTGACAAGAAAAAAATCGCTATATATATTATAAATATAAGGAAAATAATGACTAAAGATTGTCATTGTAATCATTGTTTATCACTTAAAGATAACAATAATCTTGATACTAATCAAGACAGGGCTTCTCAAGCCCGCATGCTTAAGGTGAATACTGACAAAATTCAAGTATTAACTGATATAGCTCTCTCTTCAGGTAAAATACCTAGTAAAAATAGTAGAAAATTTACCGTATCCCTCTCGGATACGAGTGATGATAACGATTTCTCCATGGAATTTAGCAGAGAAATCAATATTTCCCTGTTTCAGGAACTTCTCTCTGGCCTTTTTGGCTTCGGTGAACCCGAAAACGATGATTCAGAAGCCCCTTTTGGCCTCGAGGACGAGATCATTATCTTCCAGAACTTCGAAGAAGTAATAAATTTCCTCAAAAACAAGAATAACAAGGAGGAATAACGCGTATGGACACTCCCGCCCATGATCAACACGTTACTCATTCTTATTGGGTTGCTTTCCCTGACCATCCTGAGCGCACTTCCGATCCACATTACAAGGATTTTAACGCTTACCGTCGCAGAACAAAGGATTCTGCGCAGTGTGCTGTTGGTTTGCACCGTAATGATTTTTCTGAATGTTCTCTAGATAAGCCTCTGGAGCTCCATCATTCGCACATCGAGTTCGCCATGCAAAATGGAGTCGATCTAAAATGGCTCGAAGTAGATTACCCCGGTGTTTCCAACCCGGATGAAGTCGGTGCATGGGTTGAGAGCGCAGAAAATCTCGTTTGGCTCTGTGAAGAGCACCATAGAGGGGCTATGGGAGCCCATAATGCCTCTGCAAGCGATTATGAGTCCATCAAGTACGTCAGAAGTCTTATAAGCCGAACTGAGCCAACACAGGGGGCAATGCAGGCATCCCCACCGAATCCTCCCAAGACGGTAATATGAACTGGAATATTCGCTACGCCTCGGAAAAGAGGGATGTCGTCACCCAACTCGAGGAAGATTACCCGGAAGACTCGCTCGATTGGGTCAAAAACGACGCAAAATGGTCTGGGCCAGAGAAAATAAACCCCGATGATGTCGATTACAGCAACCAAAGTAGTTGGCTAGCCTCTCATGAAGAGCAAAAAGTCAAAAAGTTCATGAAAAAGATCAAAAAAGGCAAAGAAAAGCCGGTTGTTCTTGTAAAAACTCCTAAAAATAAGAAATTTATCGTAATTGACGGTCATCACCGCGCCCTTGCCTACAAAAATCTTGGGAAATCACTTGTTGCGTGGGTCGGAGAGGTAAAAAAAGAAAAAGGACCGTGGGATACCTTCCACGATGAGCAAAATAAGGTCGAAGCGGTGGATAAATGAACTGGAACGACCGTTACATCAAGCAGGCTGGCAAAGCCGCCAACGATTTTTACAAGTTTCACGAGGAATTCAAAGAATTTCCTCCAAGGACCGTCGATTTGTGCTCAAAAGGTTCTGAACTCGCCCGCGCCGCGTACCATGAGACGAAGCAAGGCCACTTTCTCGGCCTAGCTAAACGTTACGAGAACCACGCTCAGTCGTTAAAGCCACAAGAGTCACAACAACCTCTTTTTGAAGAAGAACCCACCCGTAAGAACCCCCCAACCCCGTATAAAAACCCAATGTCACACCCCCATTACCTCGGTGATGGATGGATACCATAAGGAGAATCATGTCAGATCGTATTGTAGGTAAACTAGGCAAACTCGCTCCACGAAGGCCCGAGGGCTTGCACATGCTCGCCTACTATCAGGGCAACCCGTTGCCAGCCGCACCAGAATCAGTCTCAGTGCCAACTCTGGATGATTGGGGCATGCTGGGGAATGACCAATACAGCGACTGTACTGTGGCGGGAGCTGCTCACGCAAAAATGGCTCATGCCACCGTTTTGGGGATCTCAGAGACCTTTCCAACAGAACAGGAAGTAATACAATCGTATCTGACGTATACCAACGGTGCTGACAATGGCGCGGTAGAGGCAGACCTGTTAAAATACTGGCAAACGAATGAGTTTCTCGGTAAGCAGCTCTATGCGTACGCTCCTACAGACCACGCAGACTTTGATGAGTTAAAAAGCGTCATCGCTAGTTTTGGTCTTGCGTATATTGGCATTCAGGTACCAGCTCCAGCGCAAAGTCAATTTATGGCTAACGAACCATGGGATCTTACGGGGACTCCTGCCGATAATCAGATCGAAGGTGGCCACTGCATCATCCTCGTCGGGTACGATAAAGATTACGCATACTGTATTACGTGGGGGAAAGTGCAGAAGATTACGTGGAGGTGGCTGCAAAGCTACATGGAGGAGAGCTGGGCTCTCATTACTCCAGAGATCGTACAAAAGGGTCAATACGGGAATATGCGTCTTGATGAACTCACTGCTGACTTAGGAAAACTATAATGACAATTCCAAAGAGAACCGATGAAGTGCTTGAAGAACAAAGCAACAGAGTTCGCATTATTGCTAACACTGGCCCAATGCGTTATAAGACAGGTGGGGTTTTCGCTGGCCTTCTTGTAGAGGCAATGGTTGGAGATGACCGTGTTGGTTACCTTACAGCTGAGAAGCGTGGTAGCACATACGTTATGGATGGCGTTTACGTCGAGCCAGAGTACCGTCAGAATGGCATTGCAACCGATATGGTGCGTAAGGCTCACGAGACTGTTCCTATGACGCCATACATCTTGACTGAGAACCAGGTATACCAGTCAGAGATCGGTAAGAAGATTGCTATCAACGAATACCGAATGGTGACTGCAAGCACGATTGTTACTGCTGGGCCACTTCTTGCAGTACCTGAGTTGCTTGGTGCTGGTGAAGCTATTGCTGGAGCCGGTGAAGCTGCTGCTGGAGCCGGTGAAGCTGCTGCTGGTGCAGAAGAAACCGGTGGCATGGGTAGCATGATGAAGAACATGCCTTCAATGGGCGGAGGTTCCAAGGGCGATCAACAACAGGGCGATCAACAACAGGGCGATGACCTCCAGGGCCAACAGACAGTATCCCCTGCCGTGCGAGGTCCTGCTAACCCAATCATTAGCAGTTTTAAAACGATTTCATTCCAACCGATGTTTCCTTCTACTACCGTTCCAATGGAGTTGCCATCAATTAAGCCATGGACCATTAATTCTCCGGCAACAAAAGGTTTAGAAAAAGGTTATAGTGTCCAAGCCGAACCAGAAGTCTCCCGTGAGGAAGAGACAGTTCTTGAGGCTGAGACGAAAGGTTCTAATGGGGATAAGAGCCCTCAATCATCGATTACACCATCTTTGCCAGAACCTGAGCCTATGGGTACTAAACAAGATAAACAAAAAAGGCAATTTAACTTATCTATCAATTCTCCACAGCCAATTGTTAACGTCTATACACCTGCAAACCCCAGATCATCGAGCGCTAATAAATTATTTGAATTAATTATTGAAGATCAAAACAATTTTATTGACAATAGCCCAAAAAGAACGACGTGGGAATAGAGCGCGTTGTCAATTAAAATATCTTCTAATACGCAGTAGTGAATGATGAGATACGCAGACACTAGCTCGGGCAATTACGATAATGACGCCTCGTTATCGGGTATAGAAGCCCCAACTGAAGATGAAGAGAACGCTGGGTTCGGCATACCAGGCCAGTCTGCGGTAGGAACTGTAGGAAGATTTAGAATATCTAATATTGGCGTACAAGATGAGAATGCGGTTGAGAATACCGCACCAACTGGTTTAGATACCATAGATGTCACTGGTGAGCCAAAGACGATAGAGAATGAGGGACTGAGCAGCGTAAGCCCAGGATCCTTATCAACGATTATTGGAGCGAAGAAAATGAGTTTAGATGCGCGAATCGCTTACGTCATGGAAAATGGCGAGCCATTCTGTAATCACTGCGAGAGTACCTTCTTGCCGAATAGTTTAGGGCCACGTATGGCTTGCACGAACTGTGGTTGCGGACAACCGAACAATGATCATGGCGCTCTTAATGCTGACTTTGACCATGTAGAGGGCCCAACCGCTGGGGATCTCACACGTGGGAGCGATATTGTTAAAGAGGAAGTGAAAACGGGTAGCGTCGAAGAGATCATGGGATTCTTCACCGCCAGCGGTGATGCGAGCAAACTCTATTACCAGGGTTATCAGGATGCTATGGATGGTAAGCCTCTGGATGAAGACCTAGCTCTTTTAAGCAAAGACTATTACAACGGATACGAGCAATACAAGTTCTTCAACAAGTCGCCTCAACAAAGTGAAGGCCAAAGCCTTTATGACATTAAGCCTAACAGCAACTCTATCCCACGCCCTGGCCAGATCACTCCTGGAGAAGAAGACCGTGGGCCTCTTGAATTGACTGATGGTTTTAATAGTGCTACAGCTAGCAAAATTGCATCAATCTACCCAATTGATGTAATAAAGAAATTCTTCGAGGTATAATCATGGAAAAATGTCCAGTATGTATTAAAGGGAACTTGCTTACAAAATTAAGTAGCTCTGGTAGCGAAACATTCTGTCTTAGCTGCCGTCGTATTATTAAGAGCGCCACTTTCAATTTTGAATTTAAAGTAGGTGCGAACGCTGATACCGCTCAAGATATTCAACCTTGCAAGACCTCTGACTCACGACCAGGTTGGAAGGGTCCAGGTAAGAAAGCTGTTTGCCACCCATATACCGGTGGTGATGAAGACAGCGAGACCAAGGCCAAGGCCAAAGCGGTAGAATCCGCGTATGCCTTCCAACACAAACGTTCTGCTTCTAAGATTGTCAATGCGCTCGCATATTTTGAAGGTGCCCCAAGCTCTTTGATGCCACCATCTGGTGCCACTGGGCAGCAGGCTATGCCGAACCCATCGCCAACAATGCCACAAGACTTTAGCGCGACTGATCAGAGTCCAATCGGACAGGCGACTGCACCCGGTGGAATGCAGCCCGGTAATCTAAATGGTCCTAACCCATTGAACAGTGGGACAACTGCGAGCAAAAGACTTGCTGAATTAATTTCTGAAGAATTAGGACCAAGTTTTTGCACAGAACATATGTCCTATGATGGATGTAATCATAATCAAAACTCGCAATAGTCACTAAGGAAACAGAAAGATTCCATTATGAACTACGATAACATTGCAAAAGAAGCCAAACTTGCAGCCGCCGACACTGGCTGGTTTAATGGTACATCTGAGAGCATCCTTACACGTCTTGACAGACTTCAGGAGATTCTTGATGGCGCTAGGATGGCTGCTAGTGTGCCGACAGCATCGAACCACGAGCTCGAGAGATACGCTAGCATCATAACTGAACTTGGCGCGGAGAAAGAGCAGCTCGAAAAGCTGGCTTCAGAATATGTTGAGTTCGACACAGAGGATTATCTCAACAGCCTCCCAGGCGGCACTATTGCCAAAGAGTACCGCATCAGTTCTGCAGGGACGAGCGACCTAGGCGAAGACGATGGTAGCCTGCTTTATCGTACTGCTTCCTCCATCGAGGGAGAGTACGCCGACGCTGACTGGATCAACTTTGTAACGGCGGGCGCAGAGATCTGGGTAGAAGATCAGAGTACCCGGCTCCTGGACAGCCAGCTTGACACCCGTGAGGCCGCTGTCTATTACGTAGAGAAGAAGACTTTCCCGATTTTAGACACCGTAAAGCGTGCTTCTATAATTGATAACTTTGTTGACAACGTAGAGATTTGCCGCAGAGCTAAGAATGAGGGAACTCATTTCCAGAATGTGAAGAGCGCAAGCGCGAATAAATTGTCAGCCAGCTTTGCCCAAGAAGCCGTTGACTACGCATTTGGTGAGAACAACTGGTTCTGATATGACCGATCTGCTCGGCTTCCGAACCGTTGGTTCTGTAGAAGATGATACCAAAGAAGAATATAGTCTTATAACTTCTTTGAAGAAAATGCTTGCTGAAGCATATGTTCTTTATCACACCATCCATGGGTTCCACTGGAATATAAAAGGTAGTGATTTCTACGAATATCACAAATTCTTTGATGAGATCGTTAGCGATATTTACGATCATATTGATCCAATAGCTGAGAACATAATTAAGTTAGGTGGAGAAGCTCCCTTTGTAATGAGCGATCTCATAAAGTTAAGTGATATTGAAGAAGTTGGTCTTATTAGTAAGAAAAAGAAAGAGCTATCTGCTAAGTTCTATAGTATGAATGAAGAATATATACAGCACATTAAAGATGCGTTCAAGATCGCCAATAATAGTAATGAGCAAGGAGTTGCCAACTTTATTGCCGAGCGTATTGACGCCCATCAAAAATGGAACTGGTTCCTAAAAGCATCTATTGAGGGATAATGAATTCTATTTCAGACAACATTCAAAATGTAGTTGCATTATTAACTGCTATTACCAGCGGGCAAGAAGAATTTGCCTATGAGATGGTTCTAGAGAGTGACCCGGTAGAGTTATTCAGTGCTCTTACTGGAGTGTTGTTGAGTGCTTTGAATAGACTAGCTGAGCTTGATGGTGTTACAGTAGAGAATAAGCTAAAGACACTCGGAATGCTTGCTTTTAATCCAGAATGAGTGAAGAATTTATCTTGCCTGATGGTATAACATTTAATAATGCAGATTCTCAAGAAATAAATTTAGATTTATCTTTTGAGAAGATTAACGATACAAAATGCAATAAATGTGATATAATGCTTGAGGCTGTACTTATAACAAATTTTGGTAGGCATGAAGGAATCATAAGAATACCAAGCAATGACAATACAGTTTGGAAAAACTCTCTACCAAAGGACCGTGTAAGATCAATTAAGATTCTTAACGAAAAACTTTCAGAGAAGCTTGACAAACACAAAGAAAGACACAAAAATGATTAGGTACAGCACACAACCAAGCCAAGACTCCAACGCATTAACGGACAGTCCTACCTCACCTATTATGACGACAAGAGATAATCAGGGTCTTAATGATGGTGGGAAGCCAAGCCAGCAGGATAGAGACTTGCAGGACTTAGATGCCGAGGATGTCAACGACAACTAAGGATGACAGTGACCGAACAAGAAGCTGAAAAAGATCCAGCTACACATATTCTTATTCCAGACACACAAGCAAGAGAAGAAGTCCCGACAGATCACCTATCTTGGATAGGTAATTATATAGTTGAAGAATTCCATGATCAAGATGTGAAGATTATTCACATCGGAGACCATGCTGATATGCCAGCTCTGTCTTCTTATGATAAAGGGAAGAAGAGCATGGAAGGAAGACGCGTAAAGGCGGATATTGATTCTGCCAATGAAGCGTGGCGCATTCTTAACCAACCTCTATACGATTTTAATGACAACCGTCGTAAAACCAAACATAGCACCTGGAATCCTGAGAGATATATTACTCTAGGGAATCATGAAGACCGTATTACTCGTGCCACTGAGAATGATGCCCAGATGGACGGGCTCTTTGGCCTGGATGATCTTGATTACGAGAGAAGCGGCTGGCAAGTATTACCATTTAAAGAGATTCTGTGGCTAGATGGCGTTGCCTATAGCCATTTTTTCTATAGTCCAATGAATGGTCAACCATACAGCGGGAACATAGAAACTCGTTTGAAGAATATCGGGCATTCTTTTTCGATGGGTCATCAACAGACGTTCTTGTATGGTATGCGCTACGTGAATGGTGACCGCAGTGGGAATTGCCCACACTCTCAGCATGGTCTAGTGGCAGGTTCTTGCTACCTTCACGAGGAAAATTACAAGGGACCCCAAGGGAATGCCCACTTTAGAGGAATAGTAATCAAACACCAGGTATTTGATGGAAGTTACGATATCCAACAAATGTCTCTTGATTCGTTGTGCAGAAGATATGAAGGTATGAGCCTTGAACGATTTAAGAAGCTTAAGTACCCGCACATGTAAGTGATGGATTCTCCAAAAACCACACAACGCAAGAATTTTCGCTGCATCTTTAATAATTATGTCTCAGAATATAATAAGGATGCAGTAGTTCGTTCTGTCATCTCTCAATTTGAGGGATACTTCGCAGAACCCGAAGTCACAGTGACTGAAGATGGATTTATCCTTTCTCTCATGTTAGGGAGCAACCTCCCAGCATCGGTTGTGAGAGACAAGATCCTCTGGAACCAGTTCATCGAGAGTGTGTCCGCCGCAGACGCGATCCGTAAGATCCAGATTCTTCGCTTACCTCAATCTAGTAAAGAGAATGAGGGGACCGTAGGAGCATGGGGCCCAAACGGAAGTGATAGTGGAGTTAATGAGAAATTAGATATTCCATTGGACTTCGTACCTAAGTATAAGATCGATGGTGTGCCAGACGATCCGCTCGGATACCATGCGAGCGTCCATACCGCTGACCCAACCGGGCAAATGTTGCCAGAAATCTATGGACCAGGATCTGACACGGGTGAGCCAGTGGATGAAGACGTTTTGAGCGATGCCACTGACCTAGAATCAGCCGGTGGGCATAAAATACCAAGATTATTTAATGCTGGGTTCAGAAGAGTGGCAATCGATACGGATGTTGGTTCTGCATTCACCCTGAATAAACCAAATGGTTTTCAAGACGTGAACACACCACCAGAAACAGCGTTCTTAGACCAGAGAGCTAACCCTGGGACTGGTATCGGTGGAGGTGCCCCCATCAGTGGTGCTAGCTTCTTCGTATATGACCCACTGAACGCTCAAGGTACTGAACCGGGTGCGGAGCGCAATAGAGGAGATGCTTCGAGTGCTCCTCTAGGGAATATCTCTGCGAGTAAAGTTTCAGAAGAAGACGATGAACAAGGAATAAAAGGTCCATATGGTGCGGAGCTCGATGTCCTCGGGGTCGGTGACGAACCACTCGGTGGAGCTTCTTATGGATCATATTTTGGTATTAATGAATACTATGATTATGAAGGCGATATAGATGACTACGACATATAAGGTATATGCCGCAGGAGAAGCACCAAGTAAATACGTCCCCGGAGATTTCATCCTAGTATCGACCAAGGGTGTACTCGCCAAATTAATTAGGTTTGGTCAATTTTTGCGCTACCACGGCAAGATGAAACCATACGCGCACTGGAACCACTCAGCCATGATCATAGATGAGGATGGATCCATAGTTGAGGCAATTGGCCGTGGGGTTGTAGTAGATAACATAAGTTCTTACAAAGATGTAGAATATTATTATGTAAGTACTAAATTAAACAAGCAAAGTCGTGACCAGGCGACAGCCGCATGCAAAAGCTTTATCAAAGACAAGTACGGATGGCTGACTATTCTCAGCATAACGTTGGAATTAACAACTGGTATAAAGTTCCAATTTAGTAGTAGTAATACCATGATATGTAGCGCAGTCGTTGCGCAAAGTCTTTGGGCTGCTGGTTATATCTTTGATAAAAACACATATCAAATGATGCCCGCAGATCTCGCCTCAGCCTTCAATATAATGCATAATTAATAATTATGATAAAAGCTTGACTTTTGATAAAAAAAGCAATAATATTAATTTATGAAAAAAGCAACAATAACAATCAGTTATGATGCTAGAGACGCACAAAGCGATGAATTGGCAAGCCAGGAAATCAGCGAAACTATTGCTGGTCTTTTGAATAGTTTGCGGACTCAAGTCAATGGCGTACAAGTATCTGTAAAAATCCAAAATAATAAGGAGAATAAATAAATGAGCGCAACACCTGTTGTATCGACAACTGTGCGGGTTACACTCCGTGCTTTTATCTCGGCAGCTGTGGGTTCTTTGATCGCCTGGGGCGTTGCTAAGTGGGGAAGTTTCCACGCTGGCACCTTTGCTTTCTTGGTTCCCGTAGCTTCTGGTTTGTATTACACCGTGATCAATTGGTTGGAGAAGAAGTACCCGTCCCTTGGATGGTTGCTTGGTACTCTCCCACAGCCTAAGGGCAACCCTGCTCCTCCCGCTGTAACGCCAACCCCGGCTCCTACACCTGCTCCGGCCCCAGCACCCGCTGCTGGTAAGAAGCCAACGAAGTAAAGTAGTTTAGGCCCCATAGCTCAACTGGTCAGAGCACCACCCTGTCACGGTGGGGGTTGGGGATTCGAGCTCCCCTGGGGTCGCTATATGCAAACATTGAAAGAAATATTAGAAGACAATATCGGACTTACATGGTTTGCCGAGAACAATGTTGGTACCGACAAAGGTAGTGGTCATCACGGAGAACACAACTACATTGATGGGTTCTACGATAAAGAATTCGCTAGGTATCAAGACAAAGAAATCTCCCTATTAGAGATCGGTATCTTTGGCGGAGCATCACTAGCTCTCTGGAGTAAATACTTTACAAATGCCAACATTGTTGGTATAGATATTGCGGACAACGTCCCGGAGAAATACAAGTATCTTGATAGAGTTACTCATGTATTTAAGGACGCATACTCATATGATGTTGCCGAATCTCTAGGTAATTTTGATATCATCATTGATGACGGCCCCCACACTCTGGATTCAATGATTCAGTGCATCAGACTATATTTTGATAAGATTAATGATGGTGGTATTCTAGTTATAGAGGATTTACAGGATCCAGCGTGGTTCGATCTTCTTAGAGAGAATGTACCTAACGAATATCAAGACAATATTGAATACATCGATCTTAGAAAAAATGTCAATAGACATGATGATCTATTGTTCATAGTTCGTAAGTAGTATCATTCTACCCTAGCATAATTGGCAATGCACAAAACTGTTAATTTTGAAAATCTCCGTTCGAGTCGGAGGGGTAGAGCCAGGGGAAGCATGGCTGAGAGGCTAAAGGCACCGGTTTGCTAAACCGGCAGCGGTTCGCCGCTCGTAGGTTCGAATCCTACTGCTTCCGCCATAAATAAAAGGATGATTATGACCACTAGAGTCTATACTGGAGGGACATTCGATATGTTCCATCCTGGCCATGTTAATCTATTAAGACGATGCAGAGAAATATCCGGTCCAGACGGTCACGTAACGGTTTCTCTTAACACAGATGAATTTATTGAACAATATAAGGGCAAAAGGCCGGTCTGTAATTTTACTGAGCGTAGAGATGTGCTTCTGAGCTGTAAATATGTCGATGAAGTCGTGGCGAACATCGGTGGTGTTAATTCTAAGATCTCCGTAGAGCTCTGTATGCCTGATTATATAGTTATTGGGTCAGACTGGGCCGAAAGGGACTACTACAAGCAAATGGGATTTGATCAGAAGTGGCTTAATGAGCATAATATTGGGCTCGTCTATGTTCCATATACACCCGGCGTTTCTTCCACTGATATTAAGAAGAGAATGTCTTGAAAGAACTGATTGTGGTTGCCACTTCTCCTGGCAGGGAAGAATGGGCTAAAGATTGTTCAGAATCTATAAAAAGACCGCATATGGTTCTAAGTATATACGGTTATGAACTTGGTAAGATCAAGTGGCTTTATGAAAACACTAATTTAGATAGATTTGCCATTTTACAAGACAGTGTTGTTATAACAAACCCAGATATTTTTGATAAAATTTGGGATACTCCAGGCAGTATCTGTCTCCATCACGAAGCACGCCATATGAGCTGCTATCTCGGTGTATACGAAAGAAAAGTCTTAGACAAGATTGATATACCAGTTATAAATACAAAAGATGCATCAGTATTTAATGAGAGTGCCTGGATAACCAATTATCTACAGGCTGCTGATGAGACTGTTTGCTTTGACACTGACGGATCCTTTGGGGCCATAGAACCTCGTCATGGCAGAGACAATCTTATATACTCCAATAGTTTTTTAATAAAATATAGGGGGAATTGGGGGCAGTTACCATTCGACGGGAGTGACCCACAAGACGCAAAGGAAAAATAATGGACAAAAAAGAGATAAAATTCAATATTCCAATGAGATTATTTGCTAGAATAGAGAGGGTAGCAGATTCTTTAGGATATAATGATGTGGATGAATTTATGAGCTATTACATGAGTCTTAATTTCCAAGTTTTTGATACTCCTGAAGAGTAGTAGCATAGATCTGGGGTAGTGTAAAGGTAGCACGCAACTCTTTGAAAGTTGTAGCCCTCGTTCGACCCGAGGCCCCAGAGCACTGAGAATTGGGGTTCGGTTCCCTATTCCTCAGCAAATCGATGGGTGGCGGAGTGGCCAAAGGAATCTGGCTGTAAACTAGCTCCTTCGGGTACGGGAGTTCGAATCTCTCTCCATCGACCAACCGGGTAGGAGCGACGTTGGTAGTTGCTGGCATTCTTATAAAGTGTTGATCCCTGGTTCGATTCCAGGTGCCCGGACCATTTAAAACCATATTCAGCGTGTATGAGTTAATAGGGAATACCACCCTTTGTCCAGCGCCTTTTTAGGCAGAATAAGGAGCAACACGATGACCTCGATGTTCGACTACGACGATTCAGTAAACTTGGCATGGGATGCCAAAATCGCGGGTAAGAGTCTTATCGCCGCAAAGCATGATCTATTAACCAAGACCGGTGAGTTCCTTTTTCTTGCGCATAGCCCTAGGGAGCTTGCTCTGCGTATGCAGATGGTCGAAGAGGATATCGAGAAGATTGCGTACCGCAAACTTGCCAACATCAGTGATTCTAAGGCCAAGTTGGTCCGTGCTGTCTATGAAGAGTGGCAGATCCGCCACGCCCACTGCCCTTCGTGCTCTGGACAATCAGGCGATCTGGACGCCGGAAAGCGCGATTATAACAGCGACAGTTACGTCGATGCTCTCCACCACCCGGAGCACCCAGACACGGTTAATAAGTAATTAATCTAATTTAAGTTAGGTTAATATGAAATTTAATTCAAGCAGAGTAGAGAGATCAACCAACCCCGAGACCGGGGAGTCTGCCTACATCCCATTTTGGATGGGGAAGCCTGATGTAAAGTCTAGGGATATTACTCCAAGCCAAGAGTATGATAGAAATAGGGACATCCTATATCGTTTTAAGAAAAATACGATGGGTGAGCACAAAGACGCATGTTCTTTCTGCTTGGAAAAGGATTGTAAAGGGTATAACGGTCTAGGGTTCGGGATCCACTTCGTACCTGGGAAACTGCCAGAACGCCAGCAAAACCCTCCAGAAGAGAAGGTTCATGCGTCGCTGGAAGACGCTTATAAATCTCTCCTGCAAGAGATGGAATCTGATCCTGATAGATTCCCAATAAAGTTTACAAAAAAGGCCGGTATTGTTACCGTAACTCTTCGGAACAAGTCTTTTAATTCTAAAAGATCTTTTGTTGTACGTTCTCACTATCTAGATGATGACTACGAGGAAGCCCAGGCTGCTGCTGCACAGCCGGATAACTATTCTTTAATATCTGGCAAAGAAGAAGCAACGCACTTTGATAAATACTTTAGCAAGGACGATCCCGAAGACGTTGGATCTTTACCGGACTACAGCGATTTGGATGATGATACTCCATACGAAAATGAGTTCAGTAGTTTTGATAGTGGCCCAGAAAGAATAGATAAAGAAGAAGATAACTTGGTTTGCCCCACTTGTACGGGGATGTCAAAACACAACACGGATGGTAACCATATTTTTACCGGTGATCCACATTGTTCCGGTTGTTCTGATGACAATTGTTCTGGAAGCAAAACAACCGTCGGTGTGCACTGCCCCAGTTGCAAGAACGAAGAGAATTGTGATGGTAAAAAGCGTTATGAATGGGTAGGCGAAAACAAAGAAAAAGTTTGCCCTACCTGCAATAACTCCGGAGAAATCACTTTTGATCAAATGAGAGCTATTGAGCTCGCTAAACACGAGGGTAGAGACCCTTTAGAGTTATCTAATAGTTCTTCTTTCGTAGACAGAGATAAAGATGCCGAGGGCGTTCACGAAGAGCAATACGACAAGAAGGATCTAGAGAACCCTATCGTCCAGAGCACCTTACCAGAATCCTCAAACAAAACACGTGCTTCGACAGAGGTCTTTAACCCACAGATTTCCAGTGCTATATTAAATAGAATACAGAAAAGAAAGCTTACAAAAGAGCCCGATGTCAATCTAGCTATAACTGGTACGCCCACTTCTTCTGCTGAAGTAAAGCACGGGAAAAGCTGTAAGTGTAATGGCACCGGTAGATTGGGCGAAAAAGAGATTGGTGATCTGATCAATACCGATGATTATAAGAAAGGTATCGCTAATATTGTGACGACCTTTTCTGGTGAAGAGAAAAAGCGTAAGTTGGCTGAATTCGTAAAACAACAATATGCGTGTAAAGGTGAATGATGGCACACGCTTACGGTAATAAAAAAGCAGAATGCGTTATCCACGTAGCAAAAAAGAACCTTTCTAGCAAGTTGTTTGATGAACAGTTTGGCCATTTAGGGCCATGCGATGACGTTGACCGTAGTTCTCCAGGGTTCCTTGAATCAGCGCTAGAGAACGCTGGCGAGGATGTTGTTGAACAACTCGCAAACAAAGCCGAGCGGCCAAAGGGCGAGATCCAGCTCACTCCTGGAGGCAATGCTCTTCACTACTATTGCAAAAATCATGCTCAAGAAGGTAGAAAAAGTATAGAGTTTACAGAAAGAGCTTTACAGAACATTAGACCGATCTTGAATGACCGAGAACCGATCAATATAAAAAGAAGATTTATTGATCGTAAAAACGTTAAAAAAGAGAAGGCTATTTCTTACTATAACCGTCTTTTGAGAGCTATGCATATCAACAAGACTATTACTAACAATGAACAAGATTCCCCAGAAGAAGCCATTTATGGAATTTCTTCTGACGCACCAGAACACGATCTTGTTCCATCGCTATATAACAGCGGTAGCGACATCCCGAGACCGTCTGTACGCAAAGCTCCTCAAGCACAACCTAGTAATAATGAAGAAGAAATGCCTATCACAATGCCATGGGAAAATTAATGTTTAAATTTACTTTTGATGGGAACAACATAAAGACAGCAGCGGCGAAGCCGGGTCGCCGTGCGCCCGTAAACATTCAGCATTACATCAATGCCAAAGAGAGTAAGAAAAGCCTAAGAGCAGCCGCCCAGAGTCAAAGAGATGAAGAATCTCGCCTAGCTGAGATGGATGCTCCATTTGCTTTACATAACGGTGATTCTTGGGAAATAATCCACTCATCTTTGCCTAAATATAGCGGGAAAAGTAAAAGAGGCACCCCTTACGCTCGTCAACTAAAGTCTTTGCTGAGAAAAAACAATAGTGGCTACGAAAGAGTCCTTTTATCTCCTTCTGACTTTACTCCTCTACTCAATGATAAGAAACTTAAGCCTTATAATGGTAAGTTAGAGGGTTTTAGGCCGTCCGGATCCAGCGTTAGCAGACAAACCACTAAATTCCTGCGCACGATAGACAACGCTCGGGCAGCTGACAATCAGGGTGCACCAGTCTCAGATAATACGAATGGGACTTTAGACCCGGACGATCCAATAAATCTTATTAGAACTCATCGGCGCGGTGCCTTACGACGAATGTTAAATTCATACGCTCCGTTCAAATCTGGTAAAAATCTTTGTGTTTGTGGAGAAACCCAAGAGAATCACGTAAGCCCGAGCTCTGCGAGAGAACACCACGAGAAAACTGGTGAGCACCTAGAGATACATGATTATTTGCCACAGACAATAGGCTTCGGTGACGCTGGTCACGAAATCCGTGCGAAGCGTTCTCCGCATCTCTTTTCAATGAGACCGGACAGATCTGGTAACGTAAGGCTATTAAAAGCATTTGATAAAGAGGATGGTCCAAGAACTGAGCAGATGCCAGTCGTTCGTGTTGGTCTCGAGGCTGATGAATACACTCGTTATACGCGATCTGAATACGCCCAAGAAGGTAAAGGCCAACGCATACAAAGAGCCATCAGTTCTGTAACGAACGCTTTAAAAAAGTGCCCAGCATGTAATGGAACAAAAAAGATAAATCCTGATCAAAATGAAAATGCTGTCGATTGCGGAGATTGTTCTGTAGATAAAATTGTCTATAAAGAAAAAGTTGGCGAGGATGGTAAGCCGACTCTTGAGCCATATACGCGTGGTTTGGGCAACGGGAAACAAGAGTACATTAACCCAGATGATGCCCCAATTTGTAAAACATGCCGTGGAGAAAAGAAATTACAGGTTGCTGATCGTTCAAACAACACGACGATAGATTGCCCGGACTGTGATGTAACCGGTAGAGACACCTCGGCAATTACTTGTAACAATTGTCACTCAGAAAATGGTGCCATAAGGTTAACAACAGATAATACATGCAAATCATGTTCAGGAAAAGGATTCTTTGAAACCACTGTTAAACCTTCATTCAAAAAGATAAAAACAAACACTGATAGTGCTGAGAGACGCTCGGGCAATGCTAGATACGCGCTTGAATACAAAAGCGATACTTCTGCTGCAACAGGTGTGGACGCATGGAAGGCTCACGGGGATAAAGAATGCACGCGCTGCCATGGTGACGACGAGTCCCAGATGCCATCAACAGGGCTTCCTTGCAACTGCAGAATCACTAGTCATGAAGATTCTGATTCTTTGCCAAGTGGATTACGGCTTATACACCCCAACCACATAATTATTCCAGAGAATCACTATCAAAGAGCTTTGGCTAGAGCTTATGGCGGCAATCTCTCTACTTCTCCACATGAGATTTCTCACGAGCCGAACTACATAGACCCCGACACTAATCAAACCCCTAGCCAGACCTACGGGATTGGTACGTCTCAAGAGTACAAGAATGGGACTAAAAAAATCCCTGATAGCGCCATTCTGGGTGTTTGGAGCCTTGGTAAGCAAATCCCACAGAAAGTTCTACAGAGACTCAATGATAAGAGCCGCAAGAATTGGAGCAGCAAGAACGCAAAATTTACTGCGTCTAGCGCAGATTTGACGGACATTAAAACAGAACTAGAACAGATGCATACGTGGCCGGATCTTATCCCTTCAGAAAAAGCGACTGAAGGTAGCGTCATAGAGCGCCAACGTCAAAAAAGAATGCGCGTTAATCCGGAAGATTATCCATCGGACGTTAAACCACATGTTTCTAAGGTTGAAAGAACCATGGCAGGATTACCAGATTATGAGCAGGGACGGTATAACGCCGACTTGGATGAAATCTATGAGAATGCTTCGTCAGGAGCTTTTGATCGTCTAGGATCCAATGTAGATAGATTATTGTCTAATGTAAAACGCTTTAGTGGGCCTGAGACACACGATAGACTATCAGAATCGATATCTGGTCTGAAAGAGCTCGCTGGAAGAAAAGAATCTCCAAAGACTGAGGAATCAGCGAATGTCTAATAAGTTTAACTCAAAATATGCTGCCGACGTAACGGAGACTTCGTTCTCTCCGAGCGACCCAGAGCTAGAGCAAGCTGGCATTTCTGCTACGCCAACTAATACTTATAATAGTAGAGAGCTTGAGGAACCAGAGGGCCGTCCAAAGTTCACTCAACTTGAAACAACAACGAGAGAAGAAGTCAGCAGACCTCCGCTTGTCTATTATGGTCCAGATAAGAACATGGACCCAGAGGATCGTATAGAGAGAATCAAAACGGATCCGGAGGCTTTTGCTGAAAAGGAGAAGGCGTTCCATCAGCGTTCTCAGAGGACTCCAGAGCAACGTTCTAGAATGTCTCGATTTCGTCAGAATATTAGCGATAGGCACACGATCAAAGCAGTTTTCGCGGCTATCGACAGATCAGCACGAGAGTTATATCCATGCCCAGAATGTGGCGGAGCCTTCAACGGAGGCAAACCAGTTTTGCCTACGGAAAGAAGACACGAGAGAGAATTTTGTCAAACGTGCGCCAACACCGGGCATACGATAATATCTCCAGAGACAGGTTTCTTTGATCTAGAAAGAAAAGCTGCTATACACAATGCACACGTAAGTTTTCATAATAAATGGTGCAATCAAACAAAGTGCCACAAAAATTGTGGATTAAACAAAACTGGGTTAGTTGATCAATTACGTAGACAGCACATAGACTCTGAGGACAGCCGTTTCAATGAAGAAGCCGCTGTCTTGAAGAGAGAAAAGGGTAGAGATCTTAAGCCAGAAGAGGTTGCTCAAATCGCGCCGAGAGAACCATTGCAGCGTAAGCATACTCACGCCGAACCGGGCGCAGCTGAAAACGTGATCGAAACTGTTGGGCCAGTGGCTCTTATTGATCATTTTAAGCCAATGACCTCTGCTCATCTATTGGGCGGTCGTGAGCACAGTGATATTACTATGGACGACCACGTTCTAATCACAAATTATGATACTACTAACCCAAATGCTTCTATAACATCCAATGAGAAAGAAAAGATGTTTGAGACGTATCGACCGTCCCAGTGGGGAGCTACTGATACGAGCAAAGAACAGGAAGAAAACGGTAAATCTCATAAAAATAGATTCTTTAAGATACCATTTACACGTAGACCAATAAGAGATGAATCAGTACGCGTCAAAGGGTTTACGGATCCTCAAACAACCGGTATTGTTACCGGTCTGTCGGCAGATGGAAGATCCGCAAAAGTTGTAGAGTTTGGTACCCCATCTGATGTAAGAATCGAAGAACGCAACACCAGAATGAATGGTCGTCCTGATAAAGTAATCAGGAATAATACCATGGAAGCCATTAATGATACAAACGAGCCAGCGAAAAAACCAGAAGATACCGAAAAAAATGCAAAGAGAAGCAAATTCAAACAACAGGTAGCTTATTTGTATAGCAAGATCGCTCCGTTAAGAACAGAAAGATCACCCGTAGAAAAGCGCGAAGCAGCCGTCTCTTACCACCCGGTAGAGAATCTCGCAAGAATGTCAGACATTACTTACCCGTTAGTAGCTACGGTTGGGCATACCCATGAAAAAGTTGCCCGAAAAGACTTAAAAATCTCTACCAATAATCAGTTCTATTCTAAAAGCAAGATTGTAACTGCAAAGGTAATTCGTAGAAAAGGTTTGGGTCACAGCCCAGAAGAGATCCGAGATACGATAAGTAATACTATTAATAATGAGGCCAGAAGAGAACTAAAAAGATGGGGTACACGAACTAATAAAGTTTTGGGCATAAGTAGAAACGATCCAGAAAGTCTTCTCCCACACGAAACGGGAGCAGAGATCTCTGAACAAAGTGGAGCTCCAAAGAGACGTAAGTTCTCCCCTCCTAAAAAGTCTGTATCACCAGGTGATTTGTTCAGCATTGGTGAATCCGGAGCCTCTATCCCCATGGCTGAATTGCCGCCCGAGATAAACCCAGTTAATTCTGAAGAGGGTATAAACGAAGCGATAGATGTTGTAAGAAAAGGCTTGGGCGGTAGAGAGCTAACACCTGAAGAGCACGCTACTGCTAGAAATAATATAAAACAGCGCGGTCACATAAACGGTGCTTTAGACGATGATTACGAGGAAGACGATGACGAATAAGAAAAGCTATGTAGAGCCGAAAGACGCTCCTCCTGGGGTACCATGCCGTTTCTGTGATATGCCAGCGGGCACAGATGGCCTAGGGCCTGTCTATCAGGATGGAGTTGCAATAGACAAGAAAAGACCATTGTTCTCACACGCTTATTGCCTGATGAATTCTGGTGGTGTAAAACAGGATGATCAGGATTTTTCCCTACAGAACTTACTCCCAAACACATTAAAAAATGCCTCCGGCCCTGGATCAGACATCTGGGACTTTTCCTTTAAAAATAGGTTTATCGCTCACCCAGAACCTAATAATTTAACAAAGACCAAAAGACCGCCGGAAGTAGAACCAATTGTTCGCATGAATAAGTCCGAAGAATACGAGGGCGACGACACCGGCGCACCGAATCCACCCAGTAAATAAATAATGTAATTACCTAAAATATATACCCTAGTGTATGTATCCATATGTACAGGAGAAATAATGGAACCCCGTTTGAACATAAAAGTAGCCGAGATTTTTGACAACGCCAACCCCGTAGATGCCGACTTCCAGGCCCCGGATGCCAATGGGCAGTTCCCTCAGTGGCTTGGTGACTTCATCGACCAGAACAGCAATCACGCCCAAAAGAACTGGGATGCTTATGCTGAGCAGCGCCAGGGTCTTGGTGACCAGATCCAACGTTACGTTGATGAATCTCACATGCACGCCACCGATGAGAACCCCGCTCAGGATCCTACTCTCATGGCGATGAACCCCTCTCTGGTCAATAGCCCTGACCTTAGTGACGTGCCAGCGCCCAAGGCGGCGAGCAAGTTCGCGTCTCAGGCTAATGGCTTCAGAAATAGTCAGGCGCACCCTGACTTTACTCTTGGGCTTGTTGCCAAGGCTAATACCGGGACCATTGTTAACTCTCGAGTTGTTGCCGAGACCCCGACCACGAAGATCGCCGGTACGGTAATTGCCGTTGGTGATGCTGAGTTCGCCGTTGTCTGGGATGACAGAACTGCCTCCGTTGAGCGTAAGCGCGACTACGAATTGGTGATTGCCCAATAGATCATGTTCGTAACTAGAAAAACTAAGATCGTTTCTGCTCCTGCGGAAGAGGTCCTTGAAGTTGAAGATCCGTTTATTGAAGAGATCAAGAACGTTGTTATACCTCAACAGGTATCAAATATAGAATTCTTAACTGTTGAAGATGAAAAAGACGATATCTATCACGGAACCCTAACTGACTATGATGGGAATCTTTATCATTATTGGTGGGATAACAAACCCAAGAGAATAAAAACTCTACTTGGCAAAGAGGTTAACCCACTTACTTGGAATCTTTGCGACATTGTCCTGCAAAAGTATTTTGCTAAGCCTAAGAAAGAAAAGGCTAAAAAGACAGAGTCATTATCTGAACAAGTAGAAAAAGCTCTTAAGCCAGTCCATGAGATGATGAAAAGTGTTGATGGCAAGGTTGAAAAACTTCTATCCAAGCCAGCGGTAGCGGTCCCGACAGTCTCGTATTCTGCCCCTGTACAGCAGACTACTCAGCGTCCCGCCCCAACGACCGTTACAGCCTCAACACAGGTAGATACACCAGCCATAAACGTTGCGGACGATGAAATAAGTATTAACGCACAAAGATTCTTACAGCAATCAAACACTGAAGATCTTGGTATAGATTATATGAGTCTCTAGGAGAGATTATGAATTTCGCAGAGGGAAAAGGACCAAAGCAAGCAAAGAAGCCTTACGTCCTGGGACAATTTGTAACTATTTATGGCAATGATGGGACGCCAGGTGCCGTAAACCCTGCCAACCCTCCTTATACACCTGTTGTGTCTGGCAGCACCTGGAATGGTGGAGTGGTCGGATCTTTGAACCCAGGTCTTAATGTCAGCCCATCTAACGTATACGATGTTAGTGTTATATGTGCCCCTGGGTCTAATGAAAGTTTACAAGACCTAGAATCAACTACAGCTGTCCTCAGTCCTGAAACCGGGTTCTCCGGAAGCTGCGTAGTCTCTTTACAAGCTACTTTAGATCGGTATACTCCAAACCCTTATACTACATCTCCATCTGGAGCATACGGTAGCACCAACTGGATAACATTAGGAAGCGTCACCGTTACTGGTAATGGACCTAAGATTATTAATCTTGCCGTCTCCAGTGGTTACGCGTACCCAGCGTATAGGCTAATCGCAAGCGGTAATTCTGCTACGGGTGGTATTATCGACTGGGTTCTCCCGAATATGTTTATCGATCTAAGCGCTCAAGGAGTTGGACAAGAGGCCAACTGGATTAATGGTAGCATTGGTCAGCCAAATATCGCCTCTCCTGTGTCTATTACTATATCTGGTGGGCAAACAAACAATTACAGTAAATCTGCTGTGGCGTACGCCGCTACTGAAAACAACCACGACTATATAGGTTAAGGTATTGACATGGAACGATCACAGAATATAAGATTAAGTAACATACGCCGTGTAGGTGCGAACTTCGATTTTAATGGTAATCCTATTATTCAGAATACCTCTGGGGGTATTGTTCGTTTTAGCGGCGATATTAATACTTATCCATGCGGCCACCAATCGATCCCCGGCGTAGATGCCTGTAGCTGCCAGACTTACTAGAAAGCACCAATAATGGCGTCAAAAGACTGGAGTGCCTCTTCGGAGCTTAACCGAATGAGAGCATCTGGGATAACCCTTCCTAAAAACCCCATCGCTGGGCGTGTCGCCGCACGTGACATGCTGAACCGAGCTAAGACAAGTGGGTCGATGGCTAGCGAAGTAGGACCATTGGCTATGGCCATGAGCGGGCCTCCGGAAGGCCGTCAACGCCTCAACAAACTAGGTTCTGACTTCCTAGCAGAAAACGGTATGGCACGGACTCAGAATCGTAAGCTTGGTGCCGCAACTGGTAGCGATGCACAATGGGCTTGGCCAAAACTTCATGACCCATTCGAGTACTGGCGTGAACGTTGCGTCTTGCCCGGAGAAGAAATCACTCTTCTTGATGGTCCAAAGAAGATCGAAGATGTAACGTATGGTGATCAAGCCCTAACACACATGGGCCGTTATCGTCGCGTCCTTGACCTCGGTAATCAAGAGTATGAGGGCAAGGTCTATGAGCTGAAGCCTCGTTATCGTACTTCTATCAAGGCGACTGCTGATCACCCAATTTGGACACTCCGCGAAGATGGCGGACAATTCATTCACGTCCAGGATCTAAAGCCAAATGATAAGATTCTTTTCCCAGTAGATCGTAAGATCGAAGACAAAGACTTCATTGATCTTACAGAAATAATTGATCACTCTGACTTGGTCATTGAGAACGGCTATTTCACTCGTAAATTGAGTGAAAAAAGAAATGCATCACCAAAGCGTCCGACAGGCAAAATTGGTACGCCAATTAGTTCTTTACCAGTAGAGATTGAATTAACTGATGATTTCCTCTGGTTCCTTGGGCTATACATCGCTGAAGGCTCTACTGGTGGCACAGATAACAAAACGGTTCACATTTCTTTGTCCACAAAAGAAACAGATTTAATAAATAGAACAGTTAATATTCTTGAAAAGCTCACTGGCAAAGTAGCAGCTATTCGTGACCATACGAAGTATGGTGACAATTCTGTAATCATTGAACTCACAAATATTCCGTTGTCTCGTGCTCTGCCAGTCCTTTGTGGCAAAGGATCATATAATAAGCACTTTCCAGAATGGGCGCAATTCTTGCCAGAAGACAAGCAGAAGGCGTTGCTGCGTGGTTACTTTGATGGAGACGGTTGCTACCAGCCAGACATCTCTTCTTGTTTCACTTCATCTAACCATTTGCGTGATCAGATCCTCCAGATGATGGCAAGAAATGGATTCTTCCCATCTGTCTATCACAGAACCACTAAGTCATTCTCAAAGAAGATCGACGGTAAGAATATTGTTCTTAGTCGGACAGAGAATAGCGCGTTCCTGAATTGGATGGATATCCACATTTTTGATGAGATTGATGATGATGTTATTGTCAAGCGCGGTCGTAAATACCCAATTGAACATGTAGAAGAAGGCGTCTGGGTCCCCGTAGAAGAAATAATCGAATCAGATTACAAAGGTACTATTTATAGTCTTACGATTACGGAAGACCACTCGTATTGTGTTTCTGGTATTGCAACACGCAATACATGGTGGTTCAATATGGAGGACCCCGATGAACAGACTCGTAAGATCCGAGACTGGGCTCGTCTTCTTTACACTACTCACCACTTGGTGCCTGGTCTTATCGACATTTATACTCGTTTCCCACTTCTAGATATTGAGTTAGTTCACCCGGATAAGCGGATCGCTGATTTTTATAATGACTTATTCTTTAATGGTCTTAACTACCAGGAATTTCTGTATGATTTAGGTAGAGAACATTGGGTGGTTGGCGAAGCTTTCGCTATGGGATCCTGGCACGATGGTATCGGTGCTTGGGAAGAGGATGAACTTATTAATCCCAACGACGTTATCGTTGCTAAGAACCGCGCTTTAAGAACATACCAATACCACGTCAAAGTGCCTGAGGAAATCAAGCGTCTTATTGAGCGTCGTGATCCTCCTCAGGAATACGCCATGCTCATGCAGCTTTACCCGGACGTAGTCGCCTGGGCTAGACAGGATAAAGAGATCCCTGTTTCTGATGTGATTATGAAGCAGGTTAAGTTCTCCGCCAATTCGTGGAGCGAGCATGGTACTCCTATTCTACTTCGTGCTTTTCGCATGCTTATGCTTGAGGAAAGTCTTAACGCCGCGCAAGACGCTATTGCTGACCGACTCTATTCTCCTCTTATTCTGGCTACCCTTGGTCTGCCTGACGTAGACCAGGATGGTCCGTGGATCCCTGATGCTCAAGAGCTCCAGAGTCTCCGTGACGACCTTGCGATGGCTATCAACTCGGACTTCCGTCTTATGACGTATCACCACGGGCTACAGATCCAAAACGCTTTTGGACGAGAGTCTATGCCCCGCTTAGACCAAGACTTTATGAGAGTCCAGACCAATGTCATGGGCGTCTTTGGTATCGGTGCTGACCTTATCCAAGGTGGTCAGGGTGGGACATACGCTTCTGGAGCTTTGAACCGTGAGCTTATTACGCAGATGCTCTCTACGTATCAGAATAAGATTAATAAGTTCTTCCGTAGCCGTATGGAACCCGTAGCAGAGAGGCAGGGCCACTATGAGATGCGTAACGTGGGCGGTCAGCATGTTCCTGTTATGGAAACTGTTCTTATGGTCGATGAAGAGACTGGCGCTGAGTACGTTGAGGAACGCCCCAAGCTAGCTATACCTGAGGTCAGATTCCGCTCTATGAACCTCCGTGATGAGACAGTAGAACGTGGGTTCTTGCAGCAATTAGCTGCCAGCGGGTTCCCGATCTCTCTTGGCACGCTTGCCGTCAATATCCCAATTGACTTCGATGATGAGCTCGAGGCCCGTAAGGAAGAGAAGATCAAGACTGTTGTCGAAGAGCAGAAGTTCAAAGCAGAGCTCTTCAACCGCCTCTATACTCTACAACTTCCTATCCCGCCAGAATACGTTCAGGAGTACCAGGCGTATCTGGCCATGCTCGAGGATCCGTCTCTTGGCGCCCAGCTAGCTCCGGGAGCGATGGCCGGTCTTGTTACTCCTCCTGCTGCTCCTAATATGACTGATGTTGGCGCTATGGGTAGTGATGCCGCCGCAGGTGCACAAGTTTATCCAAGTATAAACCAGGAGGCTCGCCAACGCCCAGAGATCTCCTATGAGCAACGTAAGTCTCAACCCAAGCCTTCCAAAAAGGGTCCAAAGAATGGACCGAAGAAGAAGACAGCCTCTGTAGTCGGATGGGATGAAGACGATGAGTTCCAGGGTCGGGTTGAGTACGGTGATCGTATGAAATTCGCCGTGCCTTTTGAATCGAAGAAACGCAAGCGTATGAAGCTCGCTTCTGGTATGAAGATTATTATTGATGATTCATACGAGAAATTTGATGAAAATGAATTTATGAAGCATCTATCATCCATCATTGATGAGCCTATGATCCAAGAGCCTACTGACCTTATGGAGCATAGTTCTGGTGAAGGTGGTATGGATCAGCCCGCAAGAAAACAAATTGATCCAACAGAAGAAGATTCTTTCCCTGAATAGGGTTTATAAACGTATAAATAATGCACTAATAATTAGACGAAGCATTATTTAATCAGGAGTTTTGATGAGCACTCTCTTTAATAATGAACCACCTCGAATATTGCCCAAAAAAGCTTTTAATAAGAGGAGTTTTTTAGACATTGTTAGCCCATTGATTAAGCTAGACATAATCAAAGAAGGTGAAGGTCTTAAGTGCAGAAATGCTCAAAAGCTTGTTTTAACGAATAGTATTTACGAAAAAATCAGCGAGTAAACCATGCTCGCTTCCTTTATTATTTTTGCTACGTCTTCAGCCGCGTACGATGGTATTAATAACCTATATATTGTTCTTGGAATCATTGTTTCTGTAGGAACAATCCTTTTTGGTGTTAATAAATTCATCAAAGGTCTTAAAACTGATCTAGCTCAAGATATTACTTTAACAGTTGTAGAAAAAGCTAAGACTGATGTCGCAGTAGCTGTACAGCTTGCCGTGAGTCAAGAAGTAAAAGAAGCCATTAGTGCCTTAGATTATAAGATTACTCAGAATGGTAAGAATAGTAATAACCTAGGTGACGTAGCCGCCCGCACCGAAGAGAACGTTCTCGCTGTGAAGGACTCTTTGAACGCATTAATACCACTCGTTCAAAAGAATAATGATGTGCTCATGAAACACATAGGAGCACACATTGGGCATGGCGATTCTTGGATACAAATAAATTAACACAAAATTAATTATTACAATAGTGTAAAGACTACGCTAGCGCAAAATAGGCTATGAACATGATAAAGTTTGGTGCTCCATCCATAACTCTACAAGGTAGAGAAACTCTCGCTGGTCACAACCAGCCAATCGAGCTACATAATATCACGTTTGACGACTTTGATTTTAAGCCTGAAAAGGGTTACGTCTACGCAGTATCCAGGGCTATCTCTTCCAGGGTAAACGCCAACTATGATGGTTGGCCGGTAGACCAGATCAAGAAAAGCTATAAGACTTTCGTTGGAAGACCAATCTACGTAGAGCACAATAATAGCGATCCTGAGAGATCTCGTGGTGTTATTCTTGACGCTATTTATCGTGAGTCTAAATTGGCGAGCGGTATAACCGACGCGAGCGTTTATTGCTTGATGGAAGTCGATGCTCAGACTTTCCCCAAGCTTGGCAGCGCAATTATGGATGGAAGACTGAACGCTGTCAGCATGGGTGCTGATGTTGAGGGAACGCAGTGCTCTGCTTGTGGTAAATACGCCAGCAAACCAGCTGAGTATTGCACGCACATTCCTCGTCTTAAAGGTAGAACTGTAACTGTTTACAAGCAAGGTAAAAGAATCGAAAGCCTTGTTTATGAAAGTTGTATCAAGCCAAACTTCTTCGAGCTCAGCTTCGTTTTTGAGCCCGCAGACGAGAGTGCCCATCTTATGCATAGAAAAAGATTCTAATCTAAATGCCATTTCTTAAGGTTTCGGACAATATAAAGAAATACGCCCTTGAGACTATCAGGGTTCCTATTTCTCCACTCGGGAATTGTCCACAATGCCAAAGCAACGGTTATAGAGATGGTATCTGCCCAGATTGTAGCTATATCGATCCGCAGGTTCTTGAAGCAATTCAAGAGTGGCAGAACGCTATGGGGATTCAACAAGTAATAAAGCAACAGCAATCAGAATTGTCTGAACAGAATCCTAACGCGAAAGCTGCTTATAGAAGCCTGTCTTTCGTAGATATTTTACCATCGATTAGCAACGCAAAGACTAAATGCCCAAATTGCGGGCAAATGACCTTCAATAATGATTCCTTAAAAAAGGGAGAATTATCCGGATCTTGTGAGAATCCTGCGTGCAGTCATGAAATTGCTGGTGCCTTAGGGTTTAAAAGACCCAATTACTTGGGTATAGATCCTGAGATAATAAATTCTGTTAAGCGCAACTTTTTAAGTCCTGCGTCAATAAAGATCGAAAAGAATAAAAAGAAGTTGAAGAAAAGCGCGAAAGAGTCTTACGACCCAGGCGCTTTACAAGACGATTCTATGAATGCCTCTATGGATGCTACCACTCGTATGTGGGACATGCTCAAAGACAATGCACAAATAGATTCACAGAATAAAAGCGAAGAAAACGCAAAAAACAGCGAGGAGCTATAATGAGTCGTTTCGATGACGAGCTGGTTAAGACAGCCGAGAACGCTTACCAAGAGCGAGGTCTCTCTGGTCAGTTTACCACACCAAGACAACAGCCATACGACCAGGTCAATACGGTTGGAACCGACTCGGCTCCTGGTGTGACTCAGGCACCCGCCCCTGCAGAAGAGGCTGGAGACTGGATCGCCAACCAGCCCGCTGCGCACGTAGTTGATGTACGTGACCTTGATGCTGCTGATCAGGGCGAGATTATCGGTGGTCCCGGCTCGAGCGCCGTCTACGCCGAGGGTGGTCCCGTATACGCTAGCGTGAACCCGATTGATGAAAGTCTCTACAACGTTTACAAGGCTAGCCGAGACATTCGTACGGCTATCGATGAGCAAACTGACTTTGACTTCTCTAACTTAATGACTGCTTCTACAGATGCGGCTACTGTACTTCGTTTCGCTAGCACAGACGACAATGCCAAGCAGGTCATTGGTACTGTGGCGAGCATCGTTCAGGACATTGAGAACGACCTTGCCACAACTGGCGATTACAAACAGGCCGCTAAGGACCTTACAGAGCTCGAGAGCCTGTTGAAGGAAGTTAAGAAGGCTGCTACTGGCGATTCCGATGAAGAGTCTGACGATGACTCTGATGATTCTAAGACTGCCTCTAAGAAAGACGATGACTGCACCTGTGACGGAGAGGGCACTTGCAAGTCTTGCAAGAAAGCTAAGAAGACCAAGAAGAAGCAGAAGAAGGCTTCTAATGGTAACCAGGAAAGCCTCGCTGTTATCGATGTACGTGACCTTGACGATCAGGCTGGTCTGTTCGACCGCCAGCGCGTTATGACTCCTGACCACGTCACCAACCCTCTTGTTCCTGAAAAGGTGAATGGTGAGGACGCTGCTTATGTCCCATTCTACAACGATGGTGCTGAGTCGGGCGTAACTCCTCAGGTTGACCACGACCGCAATGCGTGGCCCTATGACGGCACTAACCCAGCCCTAGTTGGCTATGCGGGCACCGTTGCCGCCGTACAGGCTAGCCGTGAGAAGATTTTTGAGGCTCTGCAGGTCGTAGAGCGTCTTGAGAAGCTGGGCATGGTCAATCACGATGACCGCGCCAAGCATATCGCAAAGTTTGAACAAATGTCAGATGCCAGTCTTACCGGTTTCAAAACGGCACTGGATGCGTTCGAAGAGTCTGGGGCTCGTCAACCCCGGAGCCAGAAAGTGGCAAGTGGTAATAACCGCATGCCAGAAATGGGTCGGTTGACAACGGCCTCAACAGTTACTCGTCAGGATGTTCAGTCTGACGATTGGCTGATGACACTTTAACCAAATCCCCTACTAAGGAGAAAGAAAAATGCTGCAACTCAATAGCGTAGCCAACGTTGGGGTTCACCGTACGTGCACCCCACTGTACGAAAAGTACGAGGCTACACCCTACAACACATTCCTTGACCCCGCCGATACGACTAACATCTACTCGGGTATGGTCTTGTACCGTACTGGTCCTGACACCGTAGCCAATGCTAGCGCCGCGACTTCTGTCGTTGGTGCCAAGCCTTTCGGCCTCTCGGCTCTTGACCGTAACCCTAACATCGATGATGTTACTCAGGTTGGTGTTAACTCTTGGGCGGTTTGGCTCGGTGGTGCGAACGCGTTCTTCACCATTACGGCTCCCGCGTTTGACACGACTCAGTCGTACTCTATCACTACCTCTGGTGTCCGTACTCTTCTGTACACCGCCTCTGGTACTGGTCAGCTTACTTCCGTTTCGGGTGCTGCCACAACTCTGGCTGCTGTTCCTGTCGCTGAGCTTATCGATGTTATTAGCCCAACACAAATTGTTGTCCGTCTCGTCCCATTCGGCGCAACAGCCTAAGGTATCTGAAAGGAAATATAAACATGAGTACTATCCTTCCCAATGGCGCTGTTGCCGAGCATCTCGCTCCGCGCACGGCCAAAAAGTCGGACGATTATGTCGCCGGTATTGTAGAGGCTCAAGAGCGTCTCGCTGCGGCTACTGGTCGTAAGACTGCCACCCGTGAGGAGAAGCAGCGTCGTCTGGCCGGTGTTCTGGCTGACAAGGACAACTACATGGTCCGTTTGGGCCAGGGTATGATCGGTCCTATCCAGCTGAAGCTCCGCTATCAGGGTATGACCCGTAACGTCCTCCTTGAGGATCCGTTAACTCCCGGTGTCCCCGTCATGTATGACGTATTGGACGAGTATGGTCAGGCTTACATTCTTTCCGGTAACGAGGGTGAGGTCCGTGTGACTCCCTTCGAAGGTAAGAAGGTTCCAGTCCGCTTGTTCCGTATTGCCACCTTCCCTCAGATCAAGAAGGAAGACCTGTGGTACCTGCGTGTAAACATCGTTGAGTACGCTCAGGACATGTCCAAGCAGGCCATCATGATGCAGGAGGACGCCCGCCTTATCACCGTCCTCGAGGCTGCTATCAACAACTACGCTGTTGACCCCAACCACGTAGTTTCCCCCAACCACATCGTCAACGAGCTCTCGGGTTACATTACTCCTGACTCGATGTACGACCTCGTGGCCCTCATTGAGGTTCACCAGTTGGAGGCTAGCCGTCTTCTGTTCAACCCCATCGACTACCGTGACCTCTACAAGTGGGACATCAACCAGACTGGTTGGGCCTTCAAGGACCGCGTTGTTGCCGGTGAGCGTATTGTTCAGTTCGGTGGCTTCCAGGTTCAGCGTAGCATTGAGGTCCCTCAGGGAACTGTTTACATGACTCCTAGCCCCGAGTTCCTCGGTGTCTTCCCTGTCATGTACTCGCTCGATGTTGAGGAGAACCACACCCCTGAGAAGTTCCACAAGGGCTGGGTCATGGACGAGCTCGTTTCCGAGATAGTCTTGAATCCACGTGGCCTTGGCAAGATCGTGAAGGCATGAGTCTAGTTAAGTTTGTAAAGGCTTAATTAAATAATATGTCTAATGTTCGTAAACCAAAGTATGAGTTGAAATGCCAAAAGTGTGACAACTCATACTTTGGTTACAGAACAGATTCACGTTTTTGTTCTCAAAAATGTATGTTTAGCAATACACAACAAAAAGAACGAGATTGTTTAACTTGTAACAACACATATGTTGGTTATGCAAATAGCAAATATTGTTCTTCTGAATGCCGAAAAGCTGCAGGAAATTATAAAAAACCTGGGAAAACTAAATCTGCAATCTGTATAGGTTGTGGAGAAGAATTTACTAGACCATCGTCTTATGCCTCAGCGATGAAGTACTGCTCTAATAAGTGCAGCCACTCAGAGATAAAGCGCGTAAGAGATAGGTACGTAATGACACTCCACGAAGACACAATCGTTTTTCGTAGTACATGGGAGCTCAGATTTGTGGCCGCTTGCCTCAGATTTGGGCTCCCATGGAGACGATATGACGGTGACTATATCGAGACTTCTGAAGGAAATTACCGCCCGGACTTTATCGCTGGCCTTGAAGAATACGTTGTAGAAATTAAGGGCTACATGAATTTTGAATCAGCCGTAAAGATTGAGGCTGGAAGACAGGCATTCGGAGATAAGTATATCTTACTTCTGGAAGAGGATCTTATCAGATTCGAAGAAACTGGTGAGCTCGATGTAAAGAATGTTTCTACTCGCTCTAGTGAGTGGATGAATTAAAGAAATACCCTTGAAGTTGAATTAACTAGGTATAGAAAATCTCTTTACCTACCTAGGGCGAAAGCCCCTTGAAGATAGGAAGCATTAAAATGGCACCAAGAACCGTATCGAAATCAAGCGACGTTAGTAGCGAGAGCACTCCGGTCCCCGTTGTGGACTTGGGCGGTCACTACGAAGAGCACAAGGCTGATCCAGCGGATCGAGCTGCGGCCCTTCAGAAGCGACCTCCTGCTGCGTTTAAAGATATGCAGGATATACAGGTAGCAGATTGGATTGAGAACCTGATGGAAGGTTCCACTGTTTTTACCAGTGATAAGGGTAGCTTTAAGCTAGCCGGAGCCGGTTACCACAACAGTATTCAACCAATCGCTGAGGAAATTCGCAAAGATCCTTATTTGCTGAGAGCAGTGCAGCGCGGAAGAATTGCTTATATAACTGCTGATGATGCGATGGAAAAGATCGCTGGGCTTAAGGATGAAAGTAGTACAAGCGAGAGTCACATGGACCATCTCCGTGAGAGTCTCTCCGCAGGAGCTAGCGAGAACACGGGCATGTACAAGATCCCGCTGCCAGACGAAGCAGAGCCTAAGGGTCCCGCTCAAACCTGGGAGCAGATCTGGTCCAACAGTACTAGCACTGCCAAGCCAAAGAACGTATAACAACCGGTGGACTGAAAAGCTCCACCTTTATAAGGAGCTTAAATGAGCGACGAGATCAAGAACACAGTGAAGGCTGAAGAGGCCGAACCACTTGGCGCAGTTCTTCCTCAGAACACAGTTTTGAGTGGTACGACCATTTACAATGAGCCATGGTTCAGCGTCTGGGTCCCTCAGACCTTTGCCGGTGCCGTTGCTAGCGGTTACGCTGCCCCTACTTTGAGCGGTAACGGGTGGGCTGGAACGAACAACACTGGGTTCGCTTTCCAGAACGACCAGTACAACACTACCGTAAGAGGCTTCTAATGGCAGTTAAAGTACCACCACACGCTGTAGTGACAACTCAGAGCAAGCCGGGAACTGTTATTGCTCAAGGGGTTTCCGTCCCAGACGTGAGCAAGCCTACTCCATCATACGTAACAGCAACAATGCACTCGAGCACTGCTCAGTCCGCACAACTCATCAACAGAATAGGTGATATATAATGGTTACTCCAAACACCGCTACAGAAATGGCCAACAAGCTCGCGCTTCGTAGCGTTACGCGAGGTGGCGCGAACACATGGTTCGAAGCAATTGATCCCGCTATCATGGTAAACGCCGCCGCGACCACGAACGGTCTTGTCGGGCTCTCGGTCCCGACGAACAACACAACGTTCCAGGTAGGTATCACCAGCGCAATTGCTTCGGGTGTGTTCGCCGTTACCGCCATTACTGGTGCTGGTTCGGGTTCATTCCCTTACACGATCACCTTGACTGGTTCTTCGGCTAGCGCCTTCTCTACGGGTAGCACGTTTAACGTAGCTGGTGTAACCACTACCACTGGTTATAACCAAGCCTACGTCATCAGCTCGGTAACCTATAGTGGAGCCTCCTCGGGAGCCACGACGTTTACCGCTTCTGGTACCACGAGTAACGTGGTCACTGGTGCTGCGACACTGACGAACGCCTGGGTGAGTGGTACTGGTTACGGTACTCTTACGACAACCTTGACCGGAACATCAACCGGGAACAATGTTGCCGCGCTTGTATCTGGTCTAGCTGCTGGGCCGCTGAGTGGTTATACATTCTACGCTAATGCCGGAAATGCTAACTACCTATACGACACGACTACCACGCTGGTCATCCCTAGTGGTGCTGCGCTCGGTGTTGTTAATGCCCTAGGTACTGCGCCGGTTCTTACCTCGCTTGCCCTGAGTGGTACTAATGCCGAGGCGACGACCTACCCCAACTACACAGGTACTCCGAACGCTGTGCCTACGTGGGTAGACGACGCTACGGTACACGCTACGCAGGTTGGTTTCAACGGTCTGGCTGTAGCCGCTACCACTCTGAGCGGTACTGGTCTTGTAACCCAGCAACAGGTACGTCAGATCCAGACCAATGTGTCTGAGACCCAGACGTACGCCGGTTACCAGGCTACCTACAGCGGTAACCTGTACCAGACTGGCCAGAAGAGAACGTACCGTCAGCAAAGCTAATGGAACACTTACCTTTTGTTATAAAGGTTGATGCAGTAATTACTAGAGCCAATGGTGACCGTGAAGACCTCGGCACCATTGGTTCTACTGTATTGGAACTAGAACGTGATAACACTACTGACATCGAAGACGAGAAGTAGTTTAGCCAATGCGATAGCAGGATCTGGTTACTCTCTGAGTGTGCCAAAATACCTGGCTTGGGGTATTGGTGCCGGAGATACTCAATCATCTGATATAGGTCTTTTCTATCCTGTTGGATCACCTATATCTGGAACAGTAAGTGTTATAACTACTTCTTCTTCTGGAGATACCTTTTTATCTAGTACTTCTTTGACTTCTTCTGGTAGTTATAAGATTACTGAGGTTGGTCTTTTTGACACTAATTCTAGTCCAGCCGTGGGGTTCTTGTCAAGTCAAGTAAATCCTGGCGATAAAACCATTACCATCAGCGGTTATTCACGCTTCCCAAATACCTTCCCGTTCTTTGTACAGGTCTATGAAGAGGTCATGACGGTAATTTCTGGAAATGGTACCAATATCTTCAATGTAATTAGGGGCTCAAACGGCTCTAGTATGTTGATAACGATAATTCCTTCTCTCACTCCGGTGGTTGGACCAGCCGGGAATATGTTCATGAAGAGCAGCTTCCCAAGCATAAGTCTCGCTCCTGGTGATGGCGTTCAATTTAATATTAGTGTTCAATTTATTTAGGAGCATATATGGCTAGTAGTTTCAACTCTACATTCTATTTCCCTCAGGAGGGTCTGAACTACCTTCTGAACCTATTCCCGCGAAACACCGCTACGATCTCTGGTACGACATACATAGGATTGATTGGTACCCCATGGGCTACAATCAGCGGTTATGTGGCCGCTACCGATGAGCCGATCACACTGAACTCTGGTACATACACCGTTGCTGAGGTTTCTGGTATGACCGGCTACTCGCGTCAGGCGATTACTTCTGCGACGTGGAACGCTCCGGCGTTCACCACGATTAGCATTAACACCAGTACCGGCATCCCTGTCCAGTACACGACTACATCGAGTGGTTATACTTGGACAAATACAGGAACAACTTTCTCCGGTATTAACGGTATTTTCATCACTCTTGGATCTGGTGTCAACTACACCAGTGCGAGCGGTGCCGTTATTTGGTATGCGCCATTCTCCGACCTCTCAACTGTTACGCTGGCATCTGGTGACTCCTTGACCGTAACTCCTACCTGGCAGATGGCTTCTTACCCGTACTAATGAGCTAGGGGCCTAGTCAATGGCATTGAATATACCCAATATTGAATCATCGCCATCTTTTGACGCCCAATCTGTAACAGACTACACTGACGTATCCGCTTGGCTGGCTTTGAGCCAGGGTACTGGCGTCATTTCTGGTATGCAGGTAACGCCAAGTGCTGGTATGACGGTGAGCGTTGCTCCCGGTGCATTCACTATCAACAACGTCCAGCACTCGTATGCTGGTGGCACAGTCACGATCAGCGGTGCAGCAGCGTTCGATAGAAAAGACATAATAGTTGCCTCGGGTACAACGATATTTGTTGTGTCGGGTACGAACAGCACAGTATCGGGATGGACAAGAAGCTCGTCTTCCCTGCCACCAGTCAAGCCGGTTATCCCATCTAGCTCTGCTCTAGTCGCAGAGATCTACGTTGGTGCTGCCACCACAACCGTAGCAGCCGGTAACATCATTGACAAAACTGCCCTGAACGGAATTAGTAATAACTTTTTGCCGACGAGTGGTGGTACCGTTAGTGGTAACCTGGTCGTAGTAAGTGGGTTCACCGTCAGCGGTACAGTAAACGTAGTTAGTGGGGTTATCAGTACAAACAGTATTCCATTAGTATACGGATCAGGAAACTCCGCGAATGTTCCCAGTGGTGTAGCAATCGGTTATAAAGCACTTGCCGTGAACACAACATCTGGTATTAATAATATTGCAATAGGTACTACTGCAATGCAGGCTAATACTAGTGGTAGCTATAACACTGTAGTAGGTAACCAGGCTAGCTATAGCGGTACAACAGGTGGATATATAACCGCAATTGGTTACCAAGCTGCATATAACAACGTAACAGGTGGATATATAACCGCAATTGGTTACCAAGCCGGTCAGTCACAGATAAACAGTTACGGTACATACGTAGGATATCGTGCGGGATCCAACGATACTGGTTCGTATAACATTATCATTGGTTATAACATCGGTGGTGGTGCAGGAAGCAACAACGTCGTTGTTGGTGCAGCCGCTACTGTTTCAACCTACAGTGGTTCCTCTGCCATTGGTTATGGTGTACAGCTCGGAGGGCACAACAGCACTACTATCGGCTCCAATTCGGTCGGCTCCTCAGGATCCGTAACATTAGGATATTCTTCGAGCACTATAGGCGCAACAAACACTGTTGCAATTGGAACAAACATACAAACTGCAGGTGCTTCTAGTGTTATTATGGGCATAAATGCCGGTGGTAACTATGGCACAAATGCAATGACGATTAATAGTGGTGTTGCAATCGGAGCTTATGCCGGTGGGTACGTCTCGGCGGGAACATCTGCATATGTTAATACCGGGTCGGTGGCAATAGGTGCTTATGCTGGTACAAGCATACAGATAAACCCAATAACTGCCGTGGGGTTCCAAGCCGGGTACTCAGCATACGGGCAGTACAACACATATATCGGATATAACTCAGGTTATCCCAACGGAACAAACGCAAGTACTCTGGCGATTGGACAAACCCTAGTTGGTTACAACACAGGACAGGCCAACGCCACACAGTCGAACTATATAACGGCCCTCGGGTACGGAGTAACCGTCGGTGCGTCGGGTGGTGTTGCGATAGGTGTAGACTACGCAGGTAACTCAGCGACCACATCTGTAGCGAATCAGTTCGTTCTCGGTACTGTCAACCACACGGTGGTTATACCTGGTACATTTGCCGCAAGCGGTGTAGCGACAGTAAGTGGTAGACAAATACTTACAATAGTTCCAGGCACCCAGGCGGGTAAGAACTATATCATTAATGGTGCAATGGAAATTGCCCAAAGAGGTACGAGCACATCAGGTTCAACAACAACCGCGTACGGTCTAGATAGATGGGCTAACAAAGCTACGGTGGCGACTGGTGTTTATTACTCTCAAAGTACTAACCTATACCCGAGTGTCAACCAATATATACAGTACTTCCAGCAGGTTGCCGCTTCAGGAACAACGAGTACGACTTGGTATTTAGGACAATCGTTAGAAAACAACATGGCGTTCTCTTTGCAGGGCCAAAATGTGACTCTGTCGTTCTGGTATAAAATCCCAGTTAACTTTACTAACTCTGTCAACGTAGCTCTGCAATATGCCACCGCCTCGGGTAACCAGAACATGGTTACTACATCTGGTACAACAATAGCCGCAAGTACCGGGACAAACATTAGTACATCTACTACTGCTATTACTGCCAACACAAACTGGACATTCGCCCAGGCAACATACGCGGTTCCTTCCGGGGCGCTATCGCTCGGAGTTGTGTTTTCAAGCCTTACGAATACTGTATCTAGCGGTTTATTTCAAGTAACGGCTGTCCAATTAGAAATCGGTTCGTATGCATCACTTTTCTCAAGAGCAGGAGGAACATACCAAGGAGAGTTGGCGAACTGTCAAAGATATTTCTACCGTGTAGGCGGCAACAACACCTTCGAGCTCATGGGTACCGGTGTATGCACGACAACAGCCAACACGGCTTTCGTTGATATTAAGTTCCCAGTTACAATGAGATCTGCTCCATCTCTTACAGCTGCGGCAGCATCTGGGTTCGGCATCATTACCGGTGTAACAACGACCGTAACCGGTATAACTCTGAACAACGCTTCCGTAGACCAAGCCGCTGTACAGCTCGTAGTTTCGGGCACCGCGACGGTAGCGGGGCAAGGATGTATCCTACAGGCCGGTAACAACACCACCGCAACCCTACAATTCTCGTCGGAGCTGCTATAATGTCATCCTACTTAATCCCACTTGACATAAACAATGAGCCCAGCACGACAATAATTTATCTTATTGAAGATGATGGGTCTACGCTCTCTATACCGGTTGATCCTGACAATGCAGATTATCAGACATACCTGAACTCAGGTCTTACTGCTGCCGTGCAAGTCCTTTCCACTTCCCAGCAAGAAGCTATAGCAGCAGAAGCAGCCATTAAACAAGCGGTTGTACAAGCAGTAGCTAACCTAACGGCACTGGACTCACAAATGGCCCCAATGGTGGCTCAGGCGCAAACAGATTTAGCAACTCTCGCGGCATCTACCGACCCATTAGCACCAATAATAGCTCGAGATATTGAAGGTTCCTTGACAATCGCGCAGGCTGTATCAGACATCCTTACGGCGCTTCAGCTTATTTCGACAGAGTAAGAGAGCCATTAAATGGCTATTAACTATGTACAAAGCTCTGCAGTAGTAACGAGTGGCGGACCAGCGTCGATCACCATCTCTGGCGTGACACCAGGCAACCAGCTCATCTTCAACATCAACGTTGAAGCTGCGTCACAACCATCTATAACAAGCGTTGCCGATAGTAAGACCAATACTTGGTCAAAAGTATACGGAACGTCTTCTGGTGGTTATTTCACTCAACAGAACGAGATATGGTTCTGTAACTCAGCAGCTAGTGGTAATACTACTATAACTGGTACATTCACACCGGTAGGAACGTACGGAAACGGCGTTAGCCTGACGGTGTTTGAATTTAGTGGTATTGGTGGTGTCGATGGATCAGCAACATATAATACTGCGAGTGGAACACAGAACCCAAATGTTACGATAACGCCTAATCAATTCGGGGATCTTCTTCTCGGATATTTCCCAGATGCCAACTGGGGACCAAGCGCTCTACCGGGAGTTCCATGGAATAGCTTTACCAATGGAGCATCTCAAGCGTTTGCTTGGCAAGTATACCCAAGTACTAGCCCAACGAACCCCACGTGGACGCTGGTAGGAAATACACTTACATGGGGTGTTATCGGGGCTGCGTTCTACCCTGCGATTAACCCATCGGGGTCTCTCGCTAATTATCCAGGGTTTATGGGAGATATTCTGCTAGGGGCAAGCCCATTGGGTACTGGCGGGACTATTGTCCATAATATTTATGTAAAATTAGCATTAATTGTTTCTACGAGCATTAGTACAACTAATAAATTTGCTCATAGAATAAAGACTTCAAATGTTATTCAAACATCATTGTCGAATGTGTCTAGAGCTCTAGCAAGAGTAAGACAATCTGCTGTCGTTGCCACTAATTTAGTAACTAGTAGTAAACTCTTTAAAAGAGTAAAAAACTCCGCTGTCGTTGCCACTAATTTAGTAACTAGTAGTAAACTCTTTAAAAGAGTAAAAAACTCCGCTGTAGTGCAGACAAGTATTGCTAATAGTGTAAAGACCATAAAACGGATAAAAACATCAGTCGTTGATGCTACGAATCTAATTAATACAGTTAGAATAAGATCAAAGAATAAAGCTATATCAGTAGTACAATCTGCCCTGATAACTTCTACACGCTTGCGTTCAAAAGTTAGATCGATAACATTAGTTCAATCTTCTTTATCGATAGCTAAAAAAACACTTGCTCGAGTAAGAACTACTAAAGTAACATCTACACAATTAGTGCAGATTATAAGATCTATAAAAAGAATAAGAGTAACAACTGTAATACAAACTAATCTTGCAATAGCTATTAAAACAATTAAACGTGTTAAAGCAACTACTGTTATCCAGATACCATTATCGATAGCTAAGAAGACAATATCAAGAGTCAAATTATCTTCCGCTAATCTAGCAAACCTAGTCAAATCTGTGAAGATTTTCTCTAGGGTCAAAAAATCTATCGCAGTAGGTACTAATCTAATCCGTTCCAATAAGGCTTTGAATAAATCGTCTAAAGTGATACAAACGTTACTTGCCACTTCTTCAAAAGCAGCAAAGCACTTAAGAACAGTTCTTGCGAATGCTATAAACTATGTTCTACCTAAGAGAGTAGACCAGATATTCCGCTATAGCACTGTTAGAGCAATAAACCTAATAATATCTACAAAGAAGTTCGCTCGTGTTCGTATTGTTAAACCAATACAGGTATCTACCGCTATTGCTGTAAAAACAGCTAAGTATCTTAGAAAAACGACCGTAACTTCCACGAATCTTGTTAAGAGCTTGCGCGGGAAAGCAAAATCCGCGCTGGTGACAGCAACCTCACTGGTCACGTCATCGAAGCTTTTCAAGAGAATAAGAATCTCCGTTGTTGTTCAAACTCCGATAGTTTATTCGGTAAAATTGCTAAAGAGAATTAGAAAAGCTTTGGCAACAGGGACGGATGCGGCTCTAAACAACAGGACAATAATCCGCATAAAGACGAGCAAGGCGATCCAAACTTCGCTGACTATAGCAAAGAGAATATCAGGGAAAACTAGAACTGCTGTGGCCACCGCCATCTCTTCCGTGAAGATAGCCAGGAAATTTAATAGAGTCAAAAATACAATCGTTACTGCGGTGGATCTTATAACCAGCACTAAAACAGCCAAACGCATAAAGACGAGTAAAGTCGTACAGATCCCTCTTTCGTTCGGCCTCAGAGGCGGATACCACATAAAAACCGCCGTAGCGAACCTAGTTACTCTTGTCAGAGTACAGAGAACTAGAAGCAAGACCGTAAGAGTTATTGGTATTTCTCTGGTTAAAGTTGGTAGAGGGCTGGGCCGTCTGGCGGGAGCAATAGCCGTACCGCTTGTGTACTTAACTAAGAGATTCAGCAGAAAACGTCAGGCTGTTGCCCTACAAGTGGTTTCCGCAACAATAACCAGGAACGTGAAAGTAACCCGCCGAGGGACCGTAACAGTCAGCTACCACATCGGGACGAGTAAAGGCAGAACGAAGTTTAAGCAGGCAATCGCCGGTCTTATCGGGTTAGCTAAAGTAACCAGAGCTTACATAATTAACATTAAATCGAAGGAAGATTCCAATGTACAACCAATTAGTAAAATTAATAATTATGTAATAACTAATAGTTCGCTGGATAACGTGGGCAATTTCTCGCAGGGCGTAGATTCCCCGGCCTCTACGTACCAAGAGCCGTTCGTTGACAACCCTGGTAATTATAATGAACCAACGGATAATCCACCGAATGATCATTCTGAGCCGGAGAACGCCTCTGGCGAGGATATTGTCCCGTTCTGAATGTAAAACAACTCAGTATTTACCATAGTTTATAGATCTAGAGGAGAAAAAATGACCGTCAAAGATACTCGTCTTACAATCGTTTCGTGGGCTTCCAAGTGGGGCGTCGGGAATAAGCGCTATTTCCAGTACTCCAAGGGGCCTGAGCGCATGGATTTTTTGAAGCACCAAAGAGGGTACGTCCCTCTTTCCCTAGATTGCTCCGCTGCGGTTACTCTGTGGTATTGGGCTGCGGGAGCTCAAGACCCCAATGGGCTTCACTACGATGGTGAAGGATACACCGGGACACTCCTGAGCAATGGCGTAAAAATTGGCCTGAAGCAACTTCAGCCAGCTGACGTTATTGTTTACGGCCCTGGCACAGGAGTGCACGCCGTGCTTGTCGTAGACGCTACGAACAAAGCCAACCCGCTCTGTGTTTCGATGGGAGAAGACGGGGATCCAAGTTTCGTTCGTCACTCCGTGCTCCTTGGGCTGGGTGAGCCAACATTTCTCCGCTACCACACTGGGACCACAGGGCCCGTTTACAATCCACCAGCAGTTAAGTAGGACTATAAATGTCACGTTATCGCGTTAATTTTGCCCAGGGAGTTGCTTACAACGTATCTGGTACTGGTGCACAGCTAACAATATCAGGTATTAACTTCCCTCAGGTGTCGGGGACGTACATGCCTATTGTTCTGAATCCAGGGTACTTTGGCGCGACAAACACTAGCGGTCCAGAGATCGTATACGTTACGTCAGTGAACTCATCGGGGACAGTCGCCACGTTAAGTGCTCGGGCCCAAGAAGGCTCTTCTCTCGCCAGTGGAGCAGTAGTCCCGTGGGTAGCTGGCCCTGTTGTGGCCGACTTCGACGTATCGAACCTGACTTCTACGGGCACTCTCTCGCTGAATAATGGCATCTCCGCATCTGGATCCACTACATTCAATAGTGGAGCAACTGTAACTAGCGGTATAACCGTCAACGGGAACTCAACATTCAACAACAACCTCACGGTTATTGGCAACGAGACCATCAGCGGGACCGTCACGGCGGGGGGAGGTACCTTCGGGGGGACATCTATTCCTGCGGGAACGTCTCTTCTAACTCTCAATGGTAATGCCGGTACTCCTTCAGCAATTAATCTTGCTAATGGTACTAACTTACCCGCTGCAAGTATAGTTGGTACAGTAGCTAACGCCACTAATGCCACTACAGCTTCTAGTTTACTTGATCATGGGGGTGTAGGAACTGGACTCATTATACAATATGGTGTTGTTAATGATACTACTAACTCATATGGTAATATATCTTTTAATTTTCCAAGTTCATTCCCCAATGCATGTCTTTCAATTTTTATGGAAAACCAAAACAATGGTAGTGGGGGTATGTATGTTAACTCTATAGTAAGCGCTAGTAAAACTGGTGCAGTTATGTCACAATGGGTTGGTAATACAAGTTCATTTATACCCAGAAATGCAGTTTTAATTTCAGTCCAATATATAGCTATTGGATACTAAATGAGACCAAGACCAATACCAATGTATAGCGTGGAGCCCATCGGCATCATGACGTATTCGCTGGGTGCTCTGACAGATCCTGACAACAAACTGGTTTATGTCGAAGTGGTGAATACTGATAATAATCTGGTGGTTGTGCCAAGCGGGACACAAACAACTTGGGAAGGCACCGGAACCTATCAGTACACATTTAACTCTAGTCAAACTGCCGAGCAAGGCAATTATGCCGCAACGTATACATACACGATTAGCGGCTCTCCGCGAACATATGTAGATTATCTCGTCATCACCGATCAGATGCCCTACTGGAGCAATCTAGACACCAATACGCGGGAAATAGCGACAGGTATCGTTCACAGACTGGATAAGAGCTTCGACAGCACGGCGGGAGGACCTTATCTCCAAGAACTACAACAAAGCGGGTTCATTATCTACGAAGAAGTAGCTATGGTCATGCAAGACGAAACCATGGACTATATCAACTTTGAATTCCAGCCGATATTCAATCCCCCATACGATATTGGGCTCAACGCGCAAGTTCCATTCCCCACCACATACTACGGGGTGCTGGCTAACCAAACATACGCTCATTTCCTAAAGCACATTGCCCGTAACTACATTGAACAACCGTCGCCGGAAGGCATGAACGCCGCCTGGATGAACCGTAGAGATTACTATAACAGATGGTGGCAACTCTATCTATTTGAGAAAGAGATAGCTGATAAGCAACTCCGACAGATGAAGCGTCAATTCATGGTTGGATCCAAGCGTAGTCTGCTTGTAGCGGGTGGATTGATTCCACGAATGTTTGTTAATCCTGCAAGACCACATTTTGCTTATGCCGCAGTCAATATGTCGGGCGTTTAGCAGGAATAAATATTGGTGGGATGTAATTCATTCAACTTGTTATGCTAGCAGGTATGAGTACTTATACCTGTGTCGTTTGTAATGAAGAAAATGATGGTGGCGTAACTAGAAAAATCTGCGCTGATTGTAAAGATATACCCCGATATTGCAAATGTGGTTGTAATACCAAGCTTTCATCATCTGTTTATGCAGGAGCAAAATTTGCTCCAGGACATAACGTTTATTTACAGAGCAAAGAAGAAATTGTTAACAGAGGGAAGAAAGGGCATAAGAAAAGTATGGATCACTTCCCAATTATTAAAAAATATACATGTCGTGTTTGCAACGAAGAAAAAGAAGAGACTTTGACACGCCCCGGTCCTAGTCGTAAAACGTGTGAAGCATGCCAGGATAGAGAGATTATCTGCGCGTGCGGTTGTGGAACAGTGATTAAATCTGATAAACATCATCAACCAAAATATGCTGTTGGGCATAATACTAGAGCTTTAACTTTTGAAGAACAAAAAAGACGCAATGCTAAAAGATTATCTCATCATAAATATGATGATGAATTTCGTAAAAAAATGTCCGAAAAGATTGTACGTCTTCATAAAGAAGGTAAATTCCTCAATCTCTATGGCTCAAACAATAAATCTTCTAAGGTTGAGTTGTCGCTCAAACCCGTGCTTGAACCTCTTGGATACGTAAGTACACAGGATAAGAAATACCACATTGGTAATTCAAAGATAGGTGTCCACATACCAGATTATGTCAATCGCTCTGAACGAAAGATCGTAGAAGTATGGGGAACATACTGGCATCGTGGCGAGAATCCCCAAGATTTAATTGATTGGTACGCAGAACAGGGATGGACCGCTCAGGTGGTATGGGAAAATGAAGTCCCCGCGTTTGCAGTCAATATGGGAGGAGTATAGTGTGTCCGGGATTGATCCTCAACCGGGTCCGGTAGTATCTGGTACGGGAACCGGTTTATTCACGCAATTAGAGAGCCCGCTTTTAGTTGTAAAACAACGTGAGATATGGGCTGAAATAGATCAGCAACGTTTCCATGATGAGTCTCTTCAATGGTTTGGAGAGGAAACAATCGTTCGTCAACTATGGCGTGCTGAGGATGCTGCTCTTGGTTTGGTTGGGTATTGCCAGCAGTGCCAAGATTCCCCGAATCCGCTGTACCCGGATGCCACGATACAATCACGGGTTAGTACTGTATACAGACAAACGGGGAATAGCTACTGCCCGACCTGTTTCGGTACTACCTTCAGCGGTGGATTCAAACCTATTTGCTATCATCTGTATATGTTGGCGGCAGATACTCCGCAGGTGCGTTCTAACTTATCAACGGGACAATTCTGGAGAGACAACCCCCAGGTACAGTTCAGTTGGTTCCCCGAGATTAGAACTGGTGATTTAGTTGTCCGCGTTAATTCCTGGAGCAATGGCACACCGACTGCCCTAGGTCTTAGATTCCAGGTGAGCGCGGTCAATGTGCAGACCGTGAGAACTGGCCCCGGTATCAGTTACGATACCACCAAGATTGTTAGTCAGTCTTGCACGTTAGAGAATGTATTCCCGAGCCACCCATATTATAACGTCCCAGTCATATGATTAATGGAGTTCTTTTACCAGAGTTATTAACGCAGAGATTATCTCGCCGCGCAGTTGAGATCGCTCAGCTAATAGGACCGCGTAAAACAGGGCGTGGACTGAATAGCCTCTTGCCGCTGTATCAACCAGGGATAATAGGTATAGAAGTACCTGATAACACTGCCTATATGTACGACCTTGAGAAGGGCGTCCGGGCACATGCCATGGTGGATCTCGCTGGGAAGGTAATCCCGATTAGAGAAACTAACGGGAATATCTCTTTTAGAAGAGCTAGCGCGAACAAGATTGGCACTATACCAATTATTACAAGATCAGCTAAAGACGGAAGAATACAGACGGATAAGAGAGAGTGGTATTACCCGGAGAAACAGGGGCTCTCATTCCTGGATAAATCACTTCGTATGAGTGTAGAGGAATGGAAGAGAACAACCAATACACAAGAAGTTATAAGTATTCTTATGCAAACTAGCATGAAGAATGATATAAGCGAGATCTTATATGGCAGACCCACACCTTAATAAGGATTAATTTTGTTTCAGACAGCCGTAAAAACGTGCATCATAGAGGCTCTTGAAGCTGGATTTTCTACCCTCGCGTCCTCCCCAAGTGATTATAGCCTTGAGTTGACGCCAAATAGTATCACGATTGAGTACCCTCTCGAGCTTGTCCAATGGCCAGCGATATTTGTGCAATTTAGGCCCAACAAGATCCAGTGGTCTGGGCTCAACCCCGATATATTCAGCACATCAGTGTCGGGAATCACCATAAGTGGTATAAATTATCCAGGGTCTAACGCCACCAGAACCGGGTATTTTGAGGGCAGTATTGACCTACAAATCATGGCTATGCACAGCGAGGAACGAGACCGTCTTTACGATAGTGTTACGAACCTGATCTTATTAGACAGTATTAGCCCTGCCAGTACGGCTTTTGTCCAGAGTATCTATAACAATAATCTAGTCGGGATGACGCTGCTTTTGGACACATTCACCCCTCTCGGGGACAGCATCAGTGTGGGAACCCCGTGGAGCCCCGAAGAACTTACCTATGAATCCAGCATCCGAGTCAGTTGCATAGGTGACTTCTACGAGACAAAGTACCAGCCACTTTACCCACAGATCACTGCCGCAACTTTCTCGGGGACCATGGTGCCTCAAATCATTACGTTTTCTGGCTAATTATTCAGAATAAAAGTATTAAAAGAAACACTGTAAAACAATAAACCATTCGCATAAGGCATTGAAGGAGAATGTATGCCTATTCCCAATTATCAGATTCCTGGGGTTTATGTCACACAGTCTGGTTCCTCACTGACCGCTGTGAACCCAACAAATCTTAATATCGCTATTATTGCCGACGATGTCGTGCAGGGCTACAACATGGATACGTTCAATAACGTTGTATCTGTGAGTGGTGTCACAATCGGTCAGCTCTCTGTACCAATGGTTAATAATACATATAGCGGAACATATTCGACGTATTCCGGATACACAGTAACATGGACCAGCAACAGCGGAACGACAATTACCGGTGCTTATGGAACCAACTTTAACATAACAAATGCTAGCGGTAGTGCGTTCTCTTACCTCACGACAAGCGGAATTTCTTCGAGCACCGTCCCAAGCGGGACCGTACAGATAACGTATGGTCACAACTGGGGTGCCTATGGGAATTTCACAGAGTATACACAGGCTGCTCAGGCCATAGGGTCGTCCATCAGCGGAACAACGATTGTTCACCCAGCATTGCTCGCTACGCAGCTCGCTTTCCAGAATGGTGCGAACACTGTATCGATTCTTCCTGTGGCCAGAACATCCAGTGGCACTACAGCATCTACTCAGGATTGGGCGAACGTGTTCTCCACTGGTAGTGGGTTTACCGGGAACAACCCGATCTACGCTGCCGCCCTTAATAACATTGATGTAATTGTCCCCCTTTACGGATTCATCAGCATGAGCGGAGCTACATACGGTCAGATAACTCCGTACGGTAGCAACAACGTAGCTGCCGCGATTACCAGCTATCTTCTTGCTCAGAGCAGTAATGGCGTTTACCAAAGAGCCTTCCTTGGTGTAGACGGCACCTTTAACCAGGTAACGACCACCGCTATGCAAGCCCTGGCAAGTGGCTTCGGTATCGGTGGAGCGGGAACAAGAGTGAGCCTTCTTTTCCCTTCTACAATCAACTATAACCCTGGTCTGAGCACTTCGACTGGTCTTACGAACGTCAGCTTTAACATCCCAGGGTACTACTTAGCTGCCGCCGTAGCCGGTACATTTGTAGGACAAACCAACGTTGCTACACCAATTACTAATAAGATTGTTAATGGTTTCAACTATGTGCCAAACCAGATTAGCCTGATTGATGCCCAAACCAACTATCTTCCATATGGATTGACGACGGTATATCAGAAGCGAGACGGTAAACTCTGGATCCTTCAGGGGTTAACAACAAATATTACAAACTGGTTAACACAAGAGATATCTATTAACGCGATTGGCGATGTTCTTGCGAATCAGATTAGAAATGGTCTACAGGCTACTAGCCTCATTGGTGGTCCATTGACGCAAATTACAGCTGCTGCTGCCCTCGGTGAGGTGCAAGGACAGCTAACGGATGCTGTTGCTAACGGTTTAATTCAAAATTATCAGAACTTGGCGTATACAGTTAATCCTGCCACACCAACAACTATCAATATAACTTTCCAATACTCTCCGACCTACCCAATTAACTACATCCAAGTTGTACTGAGTCTGAACACTCAGACCGGTGTAGTCCTGGCTAGTAGCGCTCAGAGCAACCTCGTAGTTTACTAGGAGTAACTTATGGCAAAATCAACATTCCGCGTAGGTGGTGGTCAATATACAGCATTTACCTATAAGGGAGCTCCTCTAATCTATGCTCAGATGATCAACGAGCGCGGTCCTCAGCCCGTTGCTCAGCCCCAGCCAATACAACCATTAGATTCTCCTTACCCCATTGAAATTGCGCTACCCTCCGCTCTTCAGGCTGGAACGCTAGAAATAACGTTCCTCGAGCAATGGAACGCAGAAGTCTGGGCGCAACTTGGTGGAGACTTTACAACTGCCTCTGACTTGCTCGATGTGTTTAATGCTCAGCTGGCACAGGGCGAAGTTCAGTGTCAAAAGATCATCAAAAAGCCAGACGGTACAACACGCAGAATTACTTATCAGGGCTGCGTCGTTGTCAATGCACAAATTGATGAGTTGATCCAAATTGGAACAATGACGATCCCCAAGACAATAACAATTATGTATCGTTCTAGAAAAGAATCCTGACAGAAAGGTAACGAAGTAAAATGACCGTACGTTCATATTTAATCCAGCTGCAGCCAGGAGTTGGTCAAGCCATTCTCCCTGACCACCGTAAGATGGTACAAGGTGTGCAGTATGTAGTCGATGCCGACACATTCTCCAAGATTAGCCTCGGTGCTCGCCAGAATGTTGTTAGCGTTGTATCAGTCTACACTGACAACACTACTTCCAGTGGTGGCTACGTCCCCGCTCAGGTCTCTACGGGTGTAAACCGTCAGATCGGTGCGAGTGGCCAGAGCTTCCTCAACATCCTCTCGCAGACGAGTTCTACTCTGACAGCGTTCAGCATTGCTGGCTTCGCTGCTCAGGGTGCCTCTCCCGGTGGTTCTCAGGGCGCTGGCGCCGGTATCGGCACCGCTCAGTCTACGCTTAGCGGTTCTGCGAGTAACTACTCGCTAACCGGACCAGATGGTGCCCGTTATACCCTCGTATATAACGGAACATCTTCTACCATTTCTGGCGGTTGGTCTACAGTATGGCAAGACTTTAATAACCGGTACGTATCGACCGCCTCTGGTATCACATTCCAGGTACGTCAGGATGGTCTCGGCACATCTTACCTAATCAGCGCGAACACCACGCTGACTGGTACTGCCGGAGCCGTAACGACAGTCGGTACAAAGCAGGGTGAGTTCGCCGGTATCACATTGGTTAACATCCCTGCCGGTAACTTCGGGTTCGTACAGATTGAGGGTATCCACCCTAACGCAGCAGTATACAGCGGAACCGCCGTTGGTGCCGTGGTCGCGGTCAGTGGTACAAGCTCTACTGGTGTGCTTGCTCCTCCTGCTACGACTGTAACGTCTGTCAGCACCGCTGGTGTCGTGACCGGATCGGCCCTTGCGAATAACGTTGTTGGTACAGTTCTGACGACTCCCGCCAGTGGTACTGGTACTGGTCAGTACTTTGCCCAGGTTGAGCTTCGTAGCCGTCGTGTCAAGAAACCGTACAACCGTTTTCTGAATAAGAACTAGAAAATTGCATAATTTACTGGTAGGCTACAAGGTAAGCCCTAGACCCAGAGGATAATATGACAATTGCAGACAATAGAGGTTGGGAGACAGAAGACCCCTCCCAACCAATGAATGAAGTTATATCTTTCCCCGATGAGTGGAAGGAAGAGTTTGAAGGTCTCTTATTCCTCGGCTATTTACAGCATGAGGTAAAGAGAATACCTTTCCACAGTTTTGTAATTAAGACTCTCAATATCAATGAGAAGTTAGAGGTAAGTCTTATCGCCAAGCCCTACCTGGAGAGTGTTGGTTATAATCGTGCTTGGAAGGCGGCGGTCGTTGCTGCTGCCCTAGTCAGCATTGATGGACGACCTCTCATACCTAGTAATAAAACAACAAATGTTGTTAAGCAAAAGTATGATTACGTAGTCAATAATTGGTATGACACAACAATTGATCTTCTTTACGAAGAGCTCGATATGTTGGAGAATAAAGTCATTATGGTTCTTCAAGAGCTTAATATCATTGAGCCGATCATGCCAGTAAATATTTTTGATGATGACAACAAGGAAACGGATAACCCAAAAGATGGCAACTAGACCCGTACGTTGTTGAAAAAAGTGAGATAGCGTACTTAACCGGTGTCTTCAATAAGTCTGATCTTAATTTTCTTCAGGAAAAGCTATTAATAGCTGTCACATTGCGTAAGCGTAAGCAAGAAGCCGAGTTAGAAGAAGCGCATTTTGAACAGAACATGTTCTTGATTAACCCAGAGATGTATCGACAGTACATGAAGAACAAAGAAGATAACTCTGAGAACGAAGGCATTGCCTGGGGCGCTCCTGAAAGTATTGAAGAGCAACAGGAACTCCAACGTATCTTTGAAGAAATCAATCAGCAGCTTGATAGTGATGAAGATAAAAAAGCCAATGAAGAGTTTGTTAATCAACTGGGCATAATGAATATATTCAACGGCATTGATATAGATAAAATTGGGGGTGACTAATGGCACAAAATGATGGTGTTGAACTAAATTTTGATATGAATGCCAACACCGGGCCCATGCTCGAAGGCATGCAAAGAGTCGCCGCAGTAACAAAACAGATCCGTGCAGATATTGAGGCCATGAGCGATGGATTGGATGGTACTATTGATAGAGCAAATAAACTCAGAACCTCTTTTGAAGGTAGCTTAAATCTTGTCGATCAGATAAAAGCTGGAATGGATGTTGTAGGAACATTCGCGCAGACTTTTCAAACTGCTCAAAATAACAATACCAATGCCTTATTGGAAATGATGAGAAGCACCCGCGCCCTTGGCGGGAATATGAACCAGTTTATGAATATCGCATCGTCTGCTGGGTTTGGTAGGGGGACCCCAGGCTACGGCGGTGTATACACGGGCGGTATAACTCAGAGCCAAGATTTCAGTAGTTATGCACAAGACCAAGAATCAAACATATCTTCTTCTCCATACGATAGGATTATCAAACGCCGAGCTAAACCAGCGTCTGGCGGCGGTGCAGGCGGAGGAATCCCGCCAATCTTCACCAGTGGCGGAGAAGTACCCTACGAAGAAGTACCTTACAATGGTCAAGGCCCGAATACAGATGCGATAAATGGCATCTATGGCACCAGGGGGATCAATCTTGGCGGTAACCGACAAGTTCCTATAAAGCCAGCTCAATTGATGATCCAAGATCAATTAAAGCAGTACTACCCTAATTTATATGATGACATAGTGGGTAATGGCAAAGAAGGAACCGCTGCTGAGTTCGCGTATAGAAATATGATGTACCAGGCGGGAAGCCTGATCGGGAGAATCCCTGGCGGCGGAAGAATAATGGGACGCCTTCAGGAGGGTCTCAATAATTATGGCATAAATCTCGATGCTATTAAAGCTTCGCAAAGAAGCAACACAATCCCCACTGGTAATGTTGATGAGTATGGGAACCCAACATATACCAGGCCGTTCGGCATACCGAATGCTGGTGCAAGCGGTGGCATTGCAGACGCTGGTGCAGAAGCAGTGACGCTAAGAATAGCCAACCAAGTATCAAAGATATTTGATTCTAGTGTTGCACAGAATTTTGCGAAATACGCTGGGTTCGCCGGAGCTGCTGGATCTGTTTACGGGACGCTTTCAGACGTAGCGGGACAAGCCAGACAACTTACGGGATTCGCTCAAGCCCAAGGTAATGCTCTGGGTATGGTTAATTATGGGCAAAGCGCCGGTCTGTTCGGGCAGGCTTTCCTCAATTCATGGGGTGGTCTGAACCCATTCTTTAGCACGCAACAATCCATGCAAGCACAGATGAATGGTGCCGCCCTCGGTCTACGTGGAGCAAACTTATCAAATTATGCTAACCAAGCGATGACCGCTCAGACTAAATTTGGAATGGGCGGACAGCAGTTCCAGAGTATTATGGGAGCTGGTCTTGGTGTCGGAGTCAACGTTAACCAAAACATGCAGGGCCTCGGTCAAATCCGTCAGTTAGAGGCGAATACACAAACCAGCACCGCTTATGGGAACCAGGCGTATGTTGCGGGGATGCAGTCTAATGCTGGGATGGGTGTTAGCCCAACAGTAGCAGTACAAATGGGTATACAGGCCGCTAAATTCGGATCCGGCAATCTTATCGCCCAGTCCTATGGTATGACTGGCCAGGAGGGCCAGGGCACGACGCTTAACAATGCCCTTATGGCCCAGCAGTTGGGCACATCGTATACTGGTTTGTACGCAGCTGAGCAAAAAGTCGGTGCTGCTGGTCAGGCTAAAGCCCAGAACTCTACCGACGAAGAGATCCTCTCGTGGTCAGGTATTGACATTACTGCTACGTACAAAGATGAAAATGACTTCAAGGCTAAAAACGGCGACAAAATAATGACTCTTCAGGCGATGCTTCAATCTGGACAAGTTGGTCAAAAACTTGCTAATGTCGCAAGCACCCCGCAGTCTACAGAAACATGGGCGTGGAGTGTCGTCAGGCAGCATCAGAAACTGAATCAAAAGACTAAGAACAGCCCACCAGGATCGGGTTTGGCAAGAATATTTGGGGACGTATCTCACGCTGTTGAACATGCTGTTGGCGGTACATTGAAGACTGCTGGGAATGCGTTAGAGGCAGCGCAGCATGTAGCAACGGACGTGGGGCTATCTCCAGAATGGCTAGTATCACAATCAGGTTATTCCCATGACACGAACTCAATAAATAGAAACTTTGACTCTAGCGTAACTGCAACGGGCGATCTTATTAAAGGAGCAGCATCAAGCGCTATTAAAATAGCAGGATCAAGCGCTTTGGACCTTTCACAACCGAAAAACATAGCGCATTCAGTAGAAGTAACTTTTAAAGGAGCTGCCGAAAGGCTCTTTAATTCGACAATAAAGCAAGCGACCGCTGGCAACAACAACGGGTCTCTTCCGCCGAATAAGCAACCAACTCAAAGCCTACCATTTTAATATATGGCAACCCCAACTAATTCACCGTTTATTGATAGTAAAGAAGTCGCCTTCTTTCAAGACAAAGTTACTAATAAAGTATATAATTTCCCATTTAATATAAATACTTTGAATTGGAACTACCAACTAAACACTCAAAGCTATAGCACAATCGGCGGTCGTGTAACACAGATCTTATCTGTACAAATAACAACCATGGTTATTCAGGGAGATGCGGGAAGTCGTAAGAATATTCTTGAAATGTATAGTAATTATAGAGCCATACAAGACAGCCAAACTCAATATAAAATCCCCGCCAACTTTTCAGTGCCAAGCCGAGGTCTGTCTTTCGACGTGTGGTTGGAGAACTTCCAAATAGGGTACGGAGTGACTACGGTCGCATATCCATACACCATCGCTATGGAAGTCCATCAAGATATTAGTAATATAGCTGCGAATGCGACCATTACTGATGCATTAGCTAGAGTGGTAAATAATAACGGCGGAGAAATAGGCTTCAGTGCCGCGTGGACCGGGCTCTCAAGCAACGAAATAAATATTCAGTTCCAAGACGTTGTGAACGCTTTGACGGGTGGGATCTTAAGTTCTAATTCTACATCAACGCTAGGAGGTTAAAATGAGTGACAACAATAACAACAATAGCTACGCTAATTGTAGGATCTCTAAACCAATCCTATACCCAGACCAGCAGGCGATCAGTTTCAACGGGTTTGCCTGGAGCAACACCATGGGTATGATCCATGAAGTTGTTCCCATTAACAATGAAAGTTGGAAGCAATGGCTGGGAACGCCGCAATAACCCTCCTGTATAACGGCAAATCTACTGTCTTTGAAGTATGGTTGACGATGATAAACACCAGCTCGAACACAGAGTTCTACGCTCAGCAAATACGTGACGGTATGAGCTGGATTCCGATCCGTCGCGCCGAGAGATTCTTCAACTTCCAGGCGGTATGGCCGTTAATCAGTACACAAAGTACTAGTAAAAAACCAGATTTGGGGTTCGAAGATATAGACCCTTCAGACGGTTTTGCTAAAATGAATAAGTTCCAAGACGCCATTAGATCACACCAAATATCAATAGTAAATGGTTCTACAACAAGACCAATGTATGTAGACTATTACAATAACTCTGACCCGACACTCCCGATTTATAACACGATGATTAGTCAAAAACCGTTGCCACCGCTTAAATTTACTGGCTGGATAAAGGTCGTGGAAAAACAATACGTACGTTTTCAGAACTTATTCGTGACGAATTATACTATGAATATTCTAACGCCAAATATAGCTGGAACGCCGCCAACTGCAATGGATCAATCTGCTAACATAACATATGCACCGACTGCAGCAGAACAAGCAAGATACGGTGACAGTTGGATCAATACTAGATTAGCCGCAGCTAGGGCCAATAATCTGCAAGGATTACCTAACTAATGAGTTTTAATAATTCAGGAACATTCGTCTATACTCCAGATATTAATGTTGCAATCTATACGATTGACAACAAAGTTCTTGACGTATCTGCTGATATTATAGACTTCTCAATGGATCGTGAAATAAATGCTGTCAGTACGTTCTCATGCACGCTGGACAACCCAAGTAGGAAATACAATCGTAGAATAAACACGATGGATAGAATAACCGTTTTCTTAAAGAGAACGAATTTTGTCCAGTGCTTTACCGGCCTTGTTACGTATGCTCCGGTTGAGACACTCGTTCCTACACCAGTCACCATCCAAGCAACGTGTACCCTGAGAATTCTTCAAGTTACTTATTGGGATGATACGCTCATTGCGTATCAGCAGCTGTTGCTTAACTCCATGGATACAGCCGCCTGGAGCTCGAACGGAACTCTTTACGATGGTGGTGTCGCTCAAGCTCTTGTAAACGTCCTTTATAAAGTATGTGGATGGAACCCGAATAGCATTCACATCCAAGGAATACCAACAAACTTTATTAACTTCGCCGCTCAGGCGTATACTAACCTAGTCTCATCTAATGAGATAGATCAAAACGTTGTTAAAGAACTGAGTCAGGCGCTGAGCATCAATAGCATTACGAGTGGGAAGAGTGTGCAGGCCGGTGGTTACGCCTACGGATCCACGGAGACTTTGGGCAATAATTATGCACCACATGGTGGAGCGGGAGTAACGGTAACCGCTTCAAAGGCTAAAGCATTTATGACTAAAGCGATAGCGGGCGGGCAAGACAACTCTCCCGGTAAGAACCCGCTGAACCCAGTATCAGATATCAATGTTATAAATGAAGACATATATTGGTGTTCGGCCCCGTGGTCATATTTGCAGTACCAGATTCAACCATATATGAGTTCTTCTAAGATCAAAGAATATGAATCTATTATAAACGACTCTAAATCATGGTTATCAGGGGTCAATATAGATAATAAGAATAATAGTCATGATGGTAGACTGTTGTTTCTTGCTAACCTCAAATGGAACCGAGCGGTTGCTGTAAGAGCCACCAGCATCCCACAGAAACCCAATGTCACACAAAATGGGTACGCAGTATACGACGATAAAGAAACAGCTTTCCAATGCGACCCCGGAGTCATCGCTTACCTAAATGGTAAGACTGGTGACCCAGGTAGCTGGAAGGCCACGGATGATCCGGGTACGTCTGACATAACATTTCAATGGGCAGACACTTCTAAAATACAAAAAGCCGGTAAGCTGCCGGATCTTAGTACTACAGCAGCTAACGCTTACCTAGGAGCTGGTCTCGCCAACCAATCAGATCCACTTGTTGTTACTCAAGCTCTGAATAAACTGGTATACAATCTTATTGGCCAGTTAGGAGATGCATATTCAGAGCTCCCAGGAACAAGAAAAAATCCTGGAGCGTATGGCTCCGGGAAAGGCTCTTTCGACTGTTCAGGGTTTGCTCAATGGGCGTATTCAACAATCCAAATCCCCATCGGGTCTAGTACATGGTCTCAATACGGACCAATTGCCACTCCTGGGGCGAGCATCTCAGGGACTTACGAACAGGGTGCTAAACCAAAGGAATACGGTCAATGGATACCAAACACACAACAGCCACAGGCCGGTGACCTTATCTTCTGGGAAGTACCAAAAGACTGGCATGGCAAAGCCGGGGATATGAATGAGAATGCCCCGCAACATGTTTCTATAATGGTTGCTAATTTTGGTGACCCTCCCCCAAGCGGTACACCGGTCTCTGGCCGAGCCCCGGATACAAATGTTGGTTATACCATCGAAGCTTCTGGCCCAGGACTTGGACCAAATATACAACCTATTTATTGGGACCAGGTTAGTAATGGAAAGTGGCAAGACTGGGGCAACGGTTGGCAAGGTAGAATAATTGGTTCACGTAGACCAATAACCCTGCACCCAGCATGGGGTGCCGCAGCCATGCAAAGTTTTACTTCCGTAAGCACATCGCAGGATAACATGGTAGCCAATGGCACTAGCACAGGGACAAACCCATCTACTACGAATGGATTAGCTTCGCAAACGTTAGACCCAAATAACCTGCAACAAAGAAACATCACATCATTGACAAAAGCTTTTAATAACCTTTATCAAATGCCTCAATTTGATGTTAGAGCGAGCGCCATAGTTGGAACCCCAAGAGCATTTATACTTGATAACCCCGTTATGCAAGATATCACGCAAATACTTGGAGCCGGTCTTAGACAGTACCAAAGTGCCCCGAACGGTGACTTCGTAGCCTGGTTCCCAGACTATTACGGCGTGTATGGTACAGACCCCGTACTAGATATTAGTCCAGTAGAGATCATAGATTTCCAGATATATCACGATGACAGCCAACTGGCTACACACGTAGGAATAATTGGTGATACCAACGGTATTGGTCAGCAAGTTAGTATGGCTGACTATATAACAACAAATGGTATTGTTAGTATCCAAGATGCATCAACAATGAGATTACTATTTGGTAAGTATTCAAAGAGTATGAAAGCAGATACTCAGAATACCAAGGCGTCTTTAGACTTCCTCAATAGATATGGTATGAGACCATACGTGCAAGAACAGAATATGATCCACAGTCACTCAATGGAATATATGTATGCTTTATATATATTTATGCAACAGTGGACAAACCAGTATGTTAGTACAATCCAATTGACGTTTCTCCCAGAACTCTATCCGGGTATGAGAGTAAATATGACTGTTGATAATGAGAGCGGAGGGACTGATAAATACCAGTTCTACTGCACCGCTGTTCAGCACCAGGGGAGTAGAAGCGGTGGCTTTACTACACAGGCTACTCTGACAGCGCCAATCATAAATGGTCACATAATGGACTACGGGCTGGGTATATCATAATATGGTTTCTAACGGCGGCACACACAGCACGAATGCCGGGGTAAGGCGAGTTGTTTTAACTACTGGGCCTCAGCTACATCCCTTCAGCACGTCTTCTCCTGACGCTGCACAGAATTACTATTGTCTAGCTTTAGATACAAAGGGTTTCCAGATACAGGTCGATCTTCAGGCTATACCACCAGGGGTAACAATAGATCAGATCCAGCAGAACCAAGTTTGGTGGGTAGAAAAGCGGACTAGTTTATACCGTCTTTACCTATATGCCGGGACTTATGACCCAACTACTAGACAGATAAATAGTACTGACTATATCCCGACATCTATTAATAATGTGGTCGTTAGTGGCACACCAACTAATTATGAGGTTTTGACGGCGACTAGCTCGAGTGGAGCTACGTGGGAACCAATCAGCAATGTTATTAATGGAGCGTATCTGACCACATCTGGTGGAACGATTAAAGGTAAATTAACAGTAGCAAGCGGCCTAACCGTAAGTGGGAACATATCTTTGAGCGCGAGTACGGGCACCACCGGTCAAGTAATGTCGGCAGGAACACCACCGACGTGGTCATCTAGTATCCCACTGATTGGGAAAGGATCCGCACTAGCTGGATCAGCACCGTCTATACCAGGACCGTTCTCTATAATAGCCGGTTATAATCCCGTTTCTTTTTCAGCAGGTTACGGGATATTAGCCATAGATGGAGGAGGATTCCCGAACGGCTTGTTGTCTTTTACGGCGAATGCCATGGGAGGATCTTCGGTTAGGAACTGGTCTTTGACTATAGATAATCTAACAGCTGCACCATCTAAGGCAGCAATAGACTTGTATTTAGCTACTTCTAACACCGGAACCGGGGTAACCGGTACGGTTAACATCTCATACATCGCTATAGGATGGTAGGTCTCCTTAATGTACTACAACCCATATTTCACCTAAGATATTATGAAGACGATTACAGTTAGCAACGGAGATATACAACTCAGCGGTGGCAAAATACAGTTTGTCGTAGCCAGTGATAAGCTCGTTCAGGATATAAGAAGCTGGTTGGTAGAGCCCCTCGGGACGGGTTTCACCACCCCCAATTTTGGCAGCTTGCTCCCAGGCATGATTGGTAACCCGCAGACGGGATCCACGGTCAGTTCTGTAACGAACGAAATCAATAGAGTTCTACAGCTTTATCAGGGCCAACAGATAATCAATCTACAATCAGCTCAAAATTCAGCTACGTTATCTAACTGGAATAGAGATGAAATTATACAAAATATAGTTTCCGTTGATGTTTCCATACAAAATACAACGATTTTGGCCCAAGTTACCTTATTGACATTGGCTAATAACACTATTAATCTTAATATAACTATCGACAACAACGGAGTTAACGTAAATGGCTGATACATCAGGAGTCCTCGCCAGACTACAGGCCGCATTATCGATATATGACCCATCGTGGGATGTTAGTGTCGGTAGCGCAACATACAAGATACTAGAGTCGGTTGCCCAAGAGATCGCTATTGCTAATAACAACTCTACTCTTCAAACATACAGTTACGATATTAACACCAAGTTTGGTGCTGAACTGGATGCTTTCTGTAACCTATTCGGAGTATACCGTCAGCTTGGTAAAAGAGCATCAGGTATAGTAACATTCTCCACGAATACACTTGCCAGTAATATCATCGATATACCGATAGGGACCCAAGTCGCTGTACCGATTGGCGGTAACTACGCTTCTGCAGTATACTTTGCAACCGTAGCGCCAGCTATAATTGGCATAGGTGAAACATCCACGGACGTTCCAGTAGTATCAACATTGCCAGGTATAATCGGTAACATTCCTGCCGGTGCCATAACCATGCAGGTAAGCCCTCTTGTTAACATAACGTCAGTAACTAATAATAGCCCGTTCTCAGGGGGATTAGACCCAGAGAGTGATGTGGCGCTGAGATCTCGCTGGCAAAGTACTGCGTTTAATAACACAACCGGTACGTATGGGAAATACATATTAACTGCGCTACAGGATAATAACGTGTCCATGGCCAACGCTGTAGGATCCCAATCCTTTTATTCCGAACAGCTACAGATTAACTCAGTCGTGAGCGGAAGTGGACCGGCAACGTTCGATTTTGTAGCATACAGTGGAATGGTTGTCAACACATATTCTGGCACTGTTACCTATACTGGTTCTCCAACTGTCGTTGCATTCTCTGGGTTCGCTGCTGGGACAAGCGGGACAGTTATAGCCTCCGGGATCCAAACGCTTATTAATAACAACTTCCCAAGCTATGGCATAACAGTCGCGGTAACGCCAGCTACCGGAACAATAACCACCGGGTTGAATATCAACTTCAGTTCCGCCAGCCCATACCGACTTATCCTAGGAAGTGGTAGCACCATACCAGCGAGCGGTGTTACAACCAGTGGTATAACTACTATTAGTGGTACATCGTTCTATGATTACGTAGTCTCGAACAACCCAGACGTTGGTGTTTCTGGTACACTTTCTTACAACACAACTTTTACCGGTTACTTATACCCCCAGGGGAATGAATTAGTTGGCAGCAACCTCAACTCGTTTAATCAGTCAGTCTATGCGAACACCGTTGATTATTACTACCCGAATAACGTAACGCCACAGCTGCAATTGACAATGGCCAATACTACGGCTAACCCTTCACTGTTCATCGGCAATACAGTCCAGGTTACTTCTGAGTATTGTCCGGCATCGAATAGATCAGTGACGATAACAAGCGGAAACTATGTAGATATATTTATCAATGGAACAACGGCTGATCAAGCATATTCACAAACTGTTTTTAATACAACATTCACCATGAGTGGTGGAGCGTCAGCCCCAAGATACTTGAATGCAGCGAACTACGTAGTGGCCAGCGGTGTTCTCGCATCCACACTGGCTACGGTAAGTGGTGATATCTATGTGCCACTTGATTTTCAACCAACGATTAACTTCCCGGCACAAATAGGAACAGCTAATAGTGGCCAAGCAGATACTCTGTACTTATACAATAGTTCTAACGGAGTAGGATATACTTACCCAATTGCTTTGAACCCTTATGGATATATAACATTCACTGGAACCACTACTTCTGGGGCAGTAGCCTCGGGCACGAACTTCCTAGCGGTTAACAACGCTAGTGGCTTTCTGTACCCAGGTCTTGCGCTCGCTAGCGGATTGGCAACATCAGGAACATTGAACTATATCAGTTCCGTATCGTCCAGTGGAGTGACTCTGGGCTATCCAGTCCCTATCACTGCAATAACTGGGAGCACCTCAGCCCTATCGTACACGATTAGTGGTAAGGCTTTGGTCTATCCACTCTATGATACAACATACAATAGCAATAGTATATTACAAATGACAGGTCTTGCTTTCGATGTATCAACGCCGCCGACTGGGTGGCCATCTCTCCCAACGAGTAATACATGGATCCAATATAACTATAACTATAATAATGATGTTGTAGTTGTTGACCAGCTCGTTCAACAAAGCCGACCAATTGGTGTTAATACTCTGGTACACCAGGCAACATTTATTCCAATGATTGTTAATATAACACTTGTTATATCGAATGGGTATAGTCAGGTCACAGTACAATCCAATGTCTATAGCGCAATCGCAAATCTGTTTAGTAACTATAACTATCTAGGGACTATATCTTTCTCGAACATAAATAAGACAATCCTGTCTGTCCCCGGCGTCTCTAACGTCAGAACAACGAGTATTAACACAACAGCTATCGATGGAACGATACTTCTTACAAAGACGAGTGACTTTAACCTGGCGAGCAACCAACTCCCACAACTTTATGGAATTAATTACACGATTAAGGGAGCTAGCAACTTCTAATGGCTGGTAATCTTTTCCCGATTAATCTTCACTCTACTTTTGAGCAGAAGATTAAGAACTTCCCAGATGATCTTTACTACTTCAACGATGGCGACAACATTACCACGTTGATGAAGATCCTCCTGGGCAATAGTGGGACGGGTCAATTAAGAAACCTTCAGTTAGTCGCCAGACTCGGTCAACAGAATATAGAATTTAACAACCTAGATGATATCCTGGGCATGATATTGGGTGTACAAAGAATATCACCAGAAATCTACAGTTTTGCTACCAACCCATTTATAGATCAGTTAACAGATTCTCAGTGGCAAGAAGTAATAACAAAAGACTCGAGCTACCGTGAAAGGCTCCTAGGGGCGGCGGAAGCGTTCCAAACCGGCTGTAATCTCTGGGGAGTTATGACCCTCTGTGAAGCTCTGACTGGGATTAAATTCTATGTAGTAGAGAGCTGGAGAACCCCTGGGTACGGGAGAACAGGTTTAAACAAGGCACAAGAAATTGTTTTGATACCATTGACTGATGGGAATAACATCTTAAAATGGGATCAGAGCAAGGCTCACGCAATATTAAACGTGATACAGAGCCTCACGTTTCTTAACTTCCAGATTAGCTTTGGCTCACCAATAACAACATTTAAGCAAGTCCCAGTAGCTGCAACTACTGTCTCTACGGCGAGTGGCTATGTTACCGCCAGCGGGTATTCTGAGTTCTTCTACATGCCGATTACTGCGAACAGCACTCAAATAAATACTCCGTCAACAATTTTGCCCGGTGCTTCGACTAGGTACTGGATAAAAAACAACAATAACAACCCAGCTCCCCACTTTGCTCACTTGCAAACACAAGAGATTTCTATAGATCTTACAGGTAGTATAGTATCTATTACTACTTCTGATTTATCAAGCTACGCCTCAAAGAGTGTGGCTAACCCATCAATGCAAGTAACTTCAACAGTATACGGCGCTCAGTGATAAAATGACAATACTCCCAAACAACATCGACCCGTCTAAAGACTATGTGACACCTGGGGTTGACCCCGCCATGTCCACCAACGGGCTGGTATACAACAAAATTTATGCCCACACTGGTGTTATTGACTCTCTCGGGAATACTACTGTAAACGGGTATGATGACCCGAACTTAAATACAGTTAACAACAATAATGGTCTAGTTTCCTTTAGTCCTAAACCACGGGGGTATTGGATCTCCAACACAGATTTTGGCGGACCCAACAGCACACCAATCGTATTGACATACAGTTTTGTTAATACTACTTACTATAACAATTTATCTTTCTATGCCCTAAATGTCCCTTGTTACGTTGAGATATTAGACGCTAACTATAACCCACTCCCAGGCACTTCAACGTTCATAGTACCGGGTGGTAGCGATATCTTTACTACAACTGACTGGGTGTTGTTAAATTACAATGCCCCCATGAATCCAAGCCCAGCAACGGTAACTGGTACAAATGGAGTAAGCAACTTTACGTATCCATTGACTTGTAACAATAATATCTATATAAGGATAACAAGAAATAAGACCGTACAAACATCAAGCCCGATCAATGGGTTATCAAACGTCGCGTACTCTGTCGGTGTAAAAGATTTCCGTATAAAGTTAAATGTCCAGGCACTTCCTGATATACCAACTACGGTATATAGTGGTACAAATACCGTAACAACACAAAATCGCTTCCGCATTGTAGAGAATTATTCCTATGCCAGCAACCCAGTTTCTAACATGTTTGTCAACACCTCTTCATACTGGAAGAGCGGGCCACAGCCGGTAAAAGATGCGATTGTTTACTTTTATGTAAAGGTTAGCGACACAATTAGTGGCACTCCAGTGCCAGCTACAATAAATCGTTTGTATATAGATCCGCTATATAGTAATTGCAAGTTTAATGTCTATTATACTTCGAGTGGTTCCACCGCTCCGGTAAGTGGGTCTATTGGCGTGGATCCGGGTACGTTCTCTTGGACCCCAATACAAAGAGACTTCACCCTCCGTAAAGGTATCTATGAGATACCAACTACAGTATGCACCTACTTGAAATTTGAGTTCACTTCACTTGTCCCAGAAGTATATGATCTGCCATTCGATTCTATTAATAGAACAATAAACGTCTTCCCATATGACGTAGAAACGTTCTATGAGAACCTAGAGCAAGACATCATCAATGGAAACGCTGTTACATACTCTACGATAGGTAACTCTAATCTACAGACTCAACCACAAAGAAGCAACCAAATCGGTGGGTCTACTATCTTCGGTGTATCGAACCAAACCATTGGTAATGCGAGCAACTGGCAGAATCTTAGCCAACTAAATAGCTCACAGCTCGGCAATACGACTACTAATAACTTGTCCTCAAGCTCGCAGATTGTTGACCCGAGCATTAGTTATAAATTATTAGACGCTAATGGTAATTATAATCAGTCGTCTTATACCGCTTTCTTGCAGAGACGTTTCCCGGATAATAGAGTCCATAATTATAACCAAATAACTATAAACCAGACATGGCATCAGGCGTACTTCACTGGAATTAGATACTTAACGGCATTTTATGAAACCGTTTTCGATGACCTAAGGGCGTTGCCAGGAACACTCATAGCCAGTAACTCAACGACTAGTGGTTTCTCTTCGCAAGACGTTAATTACGTAGGTTTGAACGTTGATGACATAGCCGTTACCCCATGGTTCAATACTGTTGATACTTTTAATAGTTTTAGCATCGGTGGTCTCACTACAGACTGGCGTAGCTTCCTTACTCAGGGTAATCCTATTAGCACAGATCCTGCTTTGCTGAATGGGATACCGCCAATTTCAACATCTTCCTCGGGGACCCCAAAATATATCGGTGCTCTTGGATCTAGTTCTATTTATGCCATATCGGGTAACGGATCCGCTTACGGACTAAAGTCTATACCTTATAACGCAGCTAATAACTTATTGAGCTACAATGATGCGAACTTCATACCGAACTCAACAATGCCGTATGGTAGTGTAGCGGGGCCATGGACACTTATTTTTGATGATGAATTCACTGGTAACTCGCTGAATACTAATGTTTGGGCTCCGAACTGGTTTGGAGAAAGTGGAGTAATGAATAATGTTGTTACTCACTCGGGTAACGTTTCTGTCTCTACAGCTAGTGGGCTTAATCTTTTGTTGGCGAGTTCTGGTAGCGGTGCCCTTATTAGCTCTAACCCGAATGGCGGGGCTATCTCAGGTTTTCAGTTCACATATGGTTACGCCGAGGCACAAGTCACATTCCCGAACAACCAGGATTGGAGTTCCTTCTGGACGGATGGACAGAACTGGCCATTGACAGGCGAGTTCGACATCGCAGAAACTACGGGTGGTGCATCTAACCAGATCTGGGTGGGTAATTATCATTACAGCGTTTCTGGAAGCGCCACATCCAACATCGATCCGTCGCCACTCCCATCGGGTTACTTAGGATCGTCGCATATCTTTGGTATGGACTGGGAACCAAATCTTGTTAACTTCTACGTTGATGGCGTTCTGCACAGAACTATTAGTGGGTCTATAGTCGTAAGCTCTCCACAGTACATCATCCTCAACCACGGCGTATACCCATCCGGCAACGCCACGGGAGTCGGTTCTGTCGTGAATGTTCGTTACGTAAGAGTATGGCAGCACTAAAGAGTAAATGGTAATTATCTAATGGCAACTTATAACTGGTATGCAGTCAGCAGTGGGACAGCTATACATGGAACATCTGTATCGTGGAGCGGAGCAGTCTCTTCTACTTTAAGTGGAACGGGCACTGCCAGTGGCATAACCGCTAGTGGCGGAGCATCTAACAACGTAATAGCGTATAACTTCACCATACCAAATGTTTTCATGGCGAGCGGCACATCAAACTGGCAAACACAGCTCGGAGGCCCTGCAGTTGGTGTCGTGGGATATGCGAGCTATGTCCCCATGAGCGGGGTTAATTACTACTTCCTCGTTAACCTGCAGTCTTCAGGTACAACAAACGTAACAATGTTTACTCAGTTTATAAACCCAGCCAATGGTTCTGTGATCTCTGGCACTGTTGTAAGCGGGAGCACCGTATCATTATCTGCGGCATCAGGAACCGCCATCATAACCGCTACGGGGACCAACTATAACAAGAGTATACCGAGCAACACAATACAACTTGTTTTGAGTGGTTCTAATACTGTTCCTTATAACGTATACGAGTTTGGTATCTATAACTCACCAACAACTCTCTGGAGCAGCCCTTCTAACAGAACTAACATGAGAATTGGTGGCGTAGCCAGAGTCTTCTTGCCGACTACTAATAATGGTACGTATAGGGCTAGCTTGTTAGCAACGGATTCTAACAACAACGTTAGTGAGATTGCCTACAAGATTTATCAGCCGGGAACGATGCCGCTCAACTCATGGTTTGATATTGAGCTAACGAGCTATACAGCGTATAACTACATCATGTTCACGATGCAGATCCAACAAACCAATCTACTGGTTACCGAAGTCTTTTATACCAGTATGCTCGCACCGTTCTACCACCCAGTCCGTTATGAGTACACAAACATTAGTGGTAATAATATCAACGGCACAACTGGGTGGTACCCGATCACAACCGGCATCAATAATCCTGATTACTTTATTAGTACCGTGTCAGGTTTGCCAGCCAGTGGTATACAGGTGAGAATGACGGCTCTTGATCCATATATTTTTATATCTGGGGTAAGCGTCGTTCCTTACTATAAGCAGAACCCATATTATGCCGGATTGGAAATCAATTACCTGGGTACAAGTAAAACAAACGAGCTAAGTAAGCGCGTTTATCTTGACAATAAGCCTTATTTCCAACTCAATCAAGATATATACCCATCGAAGTTCAAAATCAATAGAATCGCTGGCACCGTTACCTCATATCAGATTGATTGACATCCCCGCGCGGGTGTGGTACCATCTATGAATGGCTTCTGAAAAAACGATATACGTTCAAAAGAGCAACCTCCTCAACGGGGTTCTGCGGTATAGCTCTTTGGACAAAACAATCTCCAAGAAGTTCTCTCTCGATGCCTACGGCACACTGAAGAACCGTGATAAGATCGATGAATTTAAACGCCTTCTTGAAGAGAACGACTATTCCCTACTCTTTGAGGATAAGTCGTCTGAAGATTTTTATAACACACTGGTTCGCTGTAGCGAAGATGAATACGAAGTAAATAGCCCATTCCTCGTAGACCACAAATTATTCCCATTCCAAAGAATTGGGCTGAACTATATCTGGGAGAGACTACATTCACAAAATCCTCGCGTTCTAGTACAGTGGGACACTGGAGCGGGCAAGACCCTATTGAGCTGCCTAACTAGTCAGAAGCTCATCGATAACAATGATATCGATATGGTTCTTGTCTTCTGCAAGAAGATCAAGCAGTATGACTGGGAGCAAGAATACCGTAGAATGACGACTTTGTCCGTGGGGCGAGTCGGAGAAAAGATGGCACGCAAAGCACGCCATGAGTTCTATAAGGAGAACGATAACCAGGTTCTTATTCTCAACTACGAAAAGGTTAGAGAAGGGAACAAAGTCAAGCGCAAGAAGGACCGTTCCTACGATAGGACAGATCTTCTACAAGTGCTCGAGATGATTAAGGGGAAGCGTGTTCTCATCGTTATCGATGAAGCACAGAAGATCAATAGTGGAACGTCCCTTCTCGGAGAAGGGTTCTTCAACCTGATCAATAACTCAGACTGCGATATCAAAGCCTTGGGCTTGACAGCGACTCCGTATACCACCAGCCCGCTTAATATCAGAAACATTTTCTCTGTTCTTGACCCAACTATCCAAGACGTTAGCAATCTTCCGAAGGATGTTTTTAAGCGTTATTACGGTAAGGAGTTCGGGTACTTCAACGCTGGGTACGCTCAAGAACTATACGTAAAAGAATGGGATAGGGCAAAGCTCCCGCTTCTCGGCAAGAAACACGAGAATTGGACTCATATCGCCATGAAGAGCGATCCTATCATCGCTGCTCAGTTCCCTGAGAGCATCCCTAAGAAGGTCGTGTACGAGCTTTCTGATGTAGATCGTGCCATCTATGATTGGGCAGAGGAAGAAGCCCGCAAGCGTTATAACCCAGATAACCCGGTGGCCAACTGGTCATATATTGATACATTGCGCATGATCTGTAATACTACAGAAGGGCTAAAGAATAGTGAAGGGAAGTTTGCAAAAGAAATCGTCGCGGAATTCGGGAGTGACATTAGCATCCTCAACAGTACTAAGTACCAGCTGATTGAGAGCAACCTTGAGGCTTATGTAGAGAGCGGAGACAAGGTGGTTCTCTTCACCTTCTGGACCAATGGGACTTTGTTCCCCTATCTAGAGGCCCTCAAGAAGAAGTTCCCCGATATCCCTGTTCTTCCTATCTGGGGCGTCGGGATGGACAGCAACACGGTCACGAACAACATCAGAACTTTCAATACCGTCAGCGGACCAGCTATACTTATTACCTCAGACGTAGGACAAGAAGGACTTAATCTGTATGCCCCATATCTTTGGAATATCGAAGTACCGCGCACTTACTCGGATTACAAGCAACGAGCCAACAGAATCAACCGAGCAGATTCCAAGAGTAAAGGCATTAGCCACACTTGGATCTATAGGGCGGTCGCTGCTGATACGATTGAAGAGAGAGTAGACGCAAAGATTATTCGTCGCCGTGACGAAGCAGAGGCAATTCGTGGTACTGTTGATGAGAATGTAGATTTGCACAGCACAATCGACGTGACACCAAAGGGATTCCTTTGGGACTAGAAAGAGAAAGGGGGTGATGCCCGTGAACCAACACCAGAAGATTTTTTATTCCTCTAGGATTGGATAATTTTGCTAAAGAAAGCCATCACTTCAATTGTTTTATCATTAATATTAGTATTATCGCCACATGCTGCGTCAGCATCGACTAAGATTGTACTTAGCGCCGTTACACTGGCTAAGTGGAAAAAGGTCGCTGTATGCGAAGAAGGCGGTAATTGGAAGTATTTTAGTTATTGGTACCCGGATGCTCTGGGGATCGATAGACCGAACTATATTCAGTTCGGGGGCAACCCAAATAAACCAAGCAGTAGAGCTCAACAAATTCTTGTTGGGCAGAGATTCATAAAGTACTATAAAATGGGAGTACCCGATCAATACGGTTGCGCTCCATGGTAGAAAGGTAAAAATGGCCGTTAATAAATATGACCAAATCCACAGAGATGTTATGGACCTGCTCCTTAGCGGAGAGATGCACAGCACAATAGTTGGAAAGCAAATTACCTTAGGAGGGTCTGTAACCAATGACATCAAAGAGTCTGAGGAATTCACTGAATATATTGTAAATCTGTTGAAAAAGGCAGAAAACTTTAGAAAGGACAATGTAAAGAAGAGCAAAAAGTAGCCTTAGGTAACGAAGACAGCTATTCTAAAGCGTCTTCCTGAGGGCTGGGTCTTCCTCGGGGGTTGCAGTCGGCGTCATGCCTTGACTCCCCCCGAGGCCCTCCAGTAAGCTCCTACAAAATATTATGGGAAATAATCAAATTGACTACGGTTGGCAAAGAAATGCCGCTTGCGCATCGATGTCTGCTGAAAATTATGATAAATTCTACGCAATTCTGGGTAGAACGTCTAAAAAGGGTATCGAAAGCGTCTGTAACAGATGCCCAGTATATGAAGAATGTCTACAGCACGCCCTAAAGTACGAAGAGTTTGGGTACTGGGCTAGAACAACTGCCAAAGAACGCGTAAAAATGCGTAAAGAATTAGGCATAAAGCTTGTTGACATTGACTATGAAGCTATGCTAGAATATGCTGAATATATGACTAAGCAAAAGGTAGTCATTAGAAGCTATATGACTAAGCGTGGGCCAAAGGGCCCTAGGAAGAAGAAGGTAGAGTGCGACTCAGAATTGGAATCGTTGTCCCAGTATTAAACATGTTCGAACAAGCCGTAGATCTCATCTATAGCGCAAAGAGTCAGAACGAAATCAAGTTTTATCTTCAACCACAATACCGGTATCAAGTCCCCCTGGCCGCTGCATGGAATCGCGGCATCCGTAGCGCAATCGCAGATCAATGTGATGTAATTATCGTAAGTAACGATGATGTGTTGTTCGGGCCACAAAGTATTGATGAGCTCGCTAAGATTGCCCATGAGATGGAAGACAAGTACGTCATGGCTTTCCCGGTAGATGTCCTCGATGGTCTGAATGACCCAGCAGATATACTCTTCGGTGAGGGATGGAGACTGGGGATTGAGAATAAGGAAGACCAGTCATTTTCTTGTTTTGCTATCAAGCCAGACTTCTTTGAAAAGTGCGGAACTTTTGACGAGAACTTCGATCCAGCCTGGTGGGAAGATGCTGATATGAAATATCGTATCAAGCTCTTAGGCTATAAGACATTCCAGACTGATGTTCCATACGTGCACCTTCGCCATCAAACTACTATGAATTTAACGTTGCCCCTTAACTCTGTGAAGAGCGGAGAATATTATGTTAAAAAGTGGGGAAGTGCTAAAAAGGACTTGCGCGAAGCATATGCTAACCCCTATAATGATGTTAGAGTTAATCCAAAAGAGTGGAGACAGTTGTGAGCAAAATTAGAGTACTGGCCTGGGGAGATTACGCCTGCGGCACAGGATTTGGGACCGTGATGAGAAATATCATGGGAGAGATCTATAGTACGGGCAACTACGAGATCGATGTCGTAGGTGTTAATTACGACGGTGGTCCATACGATATGGAGAAGTGGCCCGGTACTCTCTGGCCAGCGATTAGCGCTCTACGTACACAAGGCCCGTACGGAGACGTGTTCGGTCGTCAAGTTTTCCTTGACATGCTCGCTCAGCGTGACTACGATATTGTTTTCATTGTTCAGGATACTTTTATTGTACTCCCGATTGTTCCTCAGATTCTTGAGTTGCAGAGAACGAAGCCGAATACTTTCTCAACTATCTACTACTACCCGTTTGACTGCGAGCCACGAGAAGAGTGGGTTAAGCAGTGTGTGTCTTCTTTCGACTACCCTGTAGCGTACACAGAGTACGCTAAGGCGGAGAGCCGTAAGATCATTGGAGCACTTGCTGATCGTCAAGATGTTATTTACCATGGTACTAACACGAGTGACTTCTACCCGGTTTCTCCCGAGCAGAAGAAGCAAGCTAAGGAAATGATTTTCCCCATGCTGAAGGACCGCTTCTTGATTACTAACGTTAATCGTAACCAGGGCCGAAAGGATATTTCCCGTAGCCTTATGGTTATGAAGGAGCTTCTAAAGATGGGTGTAGAGGACGCATTCCTTTACATGCACATGCAGGAGAGCGACTTCGGTGGTAGTGTCATGCAGATGGCTCGTGCAGTTGGTCTTGACCCCAACAAGGATTTCACAGTACCAGACCCTCGTCAGTTTGGTGCCCACAGTGGGTTCCCAATCGAGTTCTTGAATCAGATTTATAACGCTAGTGATCTGTACCTCACCACGACTCACGGCGAGGGCTGGGGTCTCAGCATCACAGAGGCTATGGCTACGAAGCTACCGGTAGTTGCCCCTGACAATACTTCTATCCCTGAAATTCTTGGTGATGACCGAGGTTGGAAGATTCCTAGTGGAACATCTGCGACTCACTGGATCATTAAAGAGAATGATAATGAGCGTATGCGTCCTCTTATGGATGTAGAGAAGACCGCAGAAACCATCAAGTACATTATCGACCATCCGGATGAGGCTGCTGAACGCGCTGAGAACGCCTACAATTGGATCATTGACCACACCTGGGAGAAGGTCTGTAAGCAGTGGTTGAATGTCTTTAATAAGGCAACCAACAAGGCTCGTACTGCTCGCATGTTTAAGGCACAGCAGAACAATGCCTAGGCGTATTGTAAGCATAACTCCTTTCTGCAACGAGACACACATTCTTGAACTACGTTTAGGAATCCTTGATGGTATTGTTGATCGTTTCTATACCATAGAAGCCGATAGGACTTTCACATACAAGCCTAAGCCCATGCTCGCTAGCACGGTTATTCATCCTAAGAATGTAGTAGTAGAGATCGAGATGCCGGAAGAGGGCGGATCCTGGACTAGAGACTATTATCAGAGAGATTATAAGGTAGATTTATCTGATTATGATGATGATGATATCGTTCTGATCACTGACCTCGATGAGATCCCTAGACCTGAGTCACTAGAATTTCTTAGAGATAACTTTGACCCAGATTACTCATACGCATTCTTGATGCTAACTCATCAATACTATTTGAATAATCAAAACATCACTGAGGGGTACATCGATAGGGCTAAAGCCTACAGCGTCAAGCAATACATGAGCCCAGACTTTAAGCCATCTTTGTTCAGATTCAACCAGAACGCCGACATCGTCTTACCCGAGGCTGGGTGGCACTGGACGTACATCGGTGATACTAATTTCATCAGAAACAAGATTGAGTCTTTTGCTCATACTGAATTTGATAATCCTTATATCAAGGATGGATTAGAAACTAGATTGCAGAATAACACTGACACGCTTGGGCGTGCTTTCGAGCTACAACTGGTTGATATCGATACTGATTTCTATCCAAAGTATCTCAGAGATAACAAGGACAAGTACAGCAAGTACATTAAGGAATTATCATGATGCCAATGAGTTTCAATGAATGGTTGCAGTACGGTATGGATAAAGGATACTGTTCAGAACAGTTTTGTTCTACACACGATATCCTTCCTCTGCACGAGAGCGAAGAAAAAGCTTGGGAAATCGGCGGGGATCCTTGTATGAATGTAGTTCGTCTTGGCTCCTATGATGACTGGGATATTAGTTAAAGGATAAAAATGAAGAAGGCTTTAGTTTTAGGTGCCGGTGGATTTATTGGTAGCCATATGGTTACTAAGTTGAAGAATGAGGGGTATTTAGTACGAGGAGTTGACCTAAAATTCCCAGAGTTTAGCGAGACTGATGCCGATGATTTTAGGATTAGTGATCTAAGGGACCAGCGTGAAGTTAGTAGAGCAGTTCTCCATATGGATGAACCGTTCGATGAGATTTACCAGTTCGCAGCGGACATGGGGGGAGCAGGATTTGTGTTCTCGGGTGAGAATGACGCAGATATTATGCATAATTCTGCCATGATAAATCTGAATGTTCTTGATGTCGTACAAAAAGCCAACGCCTTCTTTAGAACTAATAAGACAAAGATTTTTTACAGTAGTAGCGCGTGCATGTACCCCTCTCACAATCAATTAGATCCAAACAATCCTAATTGCAAGGAAGACAGCGCCTACCCAGCGAACCCTGACAGCGAGTATGGATGGGAGAAGCTTTTTAGTGAGCGTCTATACATGGCATACAGCCGTAATTATGGCATCCCAGTGCGGATCGCTCGCTTCCATAACATCTTCGGTGACAAGGGCACCTGGACTGGTGGCAGAGAGAAGGCACCAGCGGCGATGTGCCGAAAGGTGGCTGAGACCCCCGATGGTGGAACAATCGACGTGTGGGGAGACGGGGAGCAGACACGTAGTTTTCTGTACGTAGACGACTGCACCGAGGCTGTATACAGATTGATGCAGAGTGACTTCACTGGTCCGGTTAATATCGGTAGTGAGGAAATGGTTACTATCAATCAGCTTGTACAATTGGTTGCTAAGATCGCTGGGAAGAATATTAGCGTGAACCACATCGATGGTCCTCTCGGAGTACGGGGAAGAAACAGTGACAACGCTCTCATCAAGGAGAAGCTTGGTTGGGAGCCCTCGATGAACCTTGAAGCAGGACTTAACAAGACGTATCATTGGATTACATCGCAGTTGGAGAAATAATGCCTACAAAGAGAAAAATTACTTTGAGTAAAGATAAGGTTAGGAACAAGGATGTTTCTCACCTTAAAGAATATTTCACTTATAGGGGAGATGAATTCTACTTTGATCAGCCAGCTGGTGAGTGTGAGTTTAGGTTATATGCTGAGCTTTCAGATCTAGTCAATAATACAACAATCCTTGATATTGGTACACGGTACGGTGGTTCAGCTTTGGCACTGTCACATAACCCTAATAATCAAGTAATAACATATGATGTTGTTGAATGGGAATCTCATTCCAAGTTAAGAAAAGATAATATTGATATGCGTATCGGTAATTTTATGGAAGATAGTTCCATTGATTACAATGACGTTGATATTATTATGATTGATGTAGACCCTCATGATGGTTTGCAAGAGCCTCCCATGATTCAATTCCTTGAAGAAAAGGGATGGGTTGGTATCTTATTGCTAGATGATATTAGTACAGAAGGTACTAGGGGCAGCGAGGGGCAAATAGACCCATGGCCTGCAATCAGAGAGATGTGGGAACAACTGCCGTATGAGAAGTATGACGTTACTGATATTGGCCATTTTTCTGGAACTGGTCTTATCAATTTCGGGAATAAATTTGATTTTAAATTGGTAGGTTAATATGAGAGTACTAGTCCTAGGATCGTCGGGCCAGGTAGGTGCTTATCTCGTAGAGTATCTCGAGAAGAATGGCCATGAAGTAATAGAATTCGATATTGAAAGATCCTCAGAAGAGGACTTACGTTTAGATACTAACTCTCGTCTTATGATGTCGATGTCATATAGCGACTTCGTATTCTTCTTAGCATTCGATGTCGGTGGGTCTAGGTACCTTTCTCAGTACCAAAACACTTTTAATTTCATTAATAACAATTGCCGTATTATGGCGAATGTTTTTAAAGAGTTAGAAATGCATGAGAAGCCGTTTATTTTTGCTAGTAGCCAGATGTCCAACATGAATTATAGCCCTTACGGAGTTCTCAAAGCGGTCGGGGAACTTTATACGAAGAGTCTTAAGGGGCGTATCGTAAAATTCTGGAACGTATATGGTATCGAGCATGACATGTCGAAGTCGCACGTCATTACAGACTTCATTCTCAAAGCAAAGAATACCGGTGTCATTGATATGATGACCGACGGTGAGGAAGAGAGAGAGTTCCTCTACGCGGAGGATTGTTGTAGAGCTCTAGAGCAAATTATGTATAATTATAATGAGTTCGATGAGAATACTGAGCTGCATATTACTAGTTTTGAAAGCACAAAAATAATTGATGTGGCACGCATCATTGCCGACCATTTTGGTGCTATAATGGTACCGTCAGAGAATAAAGATTCTGTGCAGATGAACAAAAAGAATGAGCCCGATAAGACGATTTTGACTTATTGGCGACCAAGTACTACAATAGTTGAAGGCATTAATAAAGTGATCGAGAGCATGGAAAATGAATAACAAAGTAGCAATTCTGACCCCTACGTTTGGTAGGCCGCATAAGATCCAAGCTTATATCGACAACGTTCGAGAGACTACGGACATGAATTTGGCGGAGATTGTCTTTATTGTTGAGGATGACGATACAGAGGTGAAGGAACTTTGTCAGCAATCCGGAGAGATCACTCTGATTAATACTAGAAAGCGTAGCTTCGCCGGAGCCATCAATACGGCTGTCCGCCAGCTCGATAACCAGTATTTCCTGGGCTCTAGCGATGACTTCTATTTCCATCCTAATTGGCTACCGCCTCTCCTCGCCCTGACTGACCAGTACGGCTTCATTGGGACTAACGATCTGGGTAGGAATGATAACCTGGCTACGTGCTATTTCGTGAATAGGAATTATCTTTCCCGCTGTGTTCCAGACTCCCCAGAGGATCTGGTTTGTGAGGAGTATCTCCACAACTTTACCGATACTGAATTGACGGAAGTTGCGATGTCCCATGGAGAATTTTATCACTGCCACGAGTCCATCACTGAGCACATGCATCCTGTATACTCTAAGGCACCGTATGATTTGACGTATGCCTTGCAGGAGGGAACGTGGGAGCATGACGTAAAACTGTTCGAAGAGCGCTCTAAGATGTGGAGAAAGGGAGATTTTACTCCCGATAAGTACGTACATAAGTAAGAGAAAGGAAAGTAGTGACAGAATGGGTAGAGATTGAACCACATCTGTGTGAGTGTGGTTGCGGCACTTTTATAACAAAAAAAAGTAAGCTTTCTCAAGGAAGATTTGTTCAAGGTCATGCATTCAAATCAGCAATCAATCTGGTACCAGACCCAGATTCGCTTTTGCCAGAAGAGTATGATAGAATTAAAAAGATCCCCGCTTGGAAAGCAATGATGGAAAACATGCAGGAAATCACGACGCAAGTACTTAATGGTAAACAGGTGTTGAGCTACGGTCTATTAGAAGATTTAGACTGATGTTTTTAGCTCCTGTGGCGCAATTGGTAGCGCAAGAAACTTTTAATTTCGAGATTGTGGGTTCGAGTCCCGCCAGGAGCACCCGAACGAAGCAAATACCGTAGACACAGAACACCTGGGTAAGTGTATAAAATGCCCATCATGCTCCATAGCCCAATGGTACGGCGCTGGTCTCATACGCCAGAGGTCTAGGTTCGATTCCTAGTGGAGCCACTAAGCGGAATGTAGCGCAGCTTGGTTAGCGCACCTGCTTTGGGAGCAGGGGGTCGTGGGTTCGAATCCCACCATTCCGACGCAGTAAATTATTGCCCTTGTAGCTCAGTGGCAGAGCAATTCCCTTGTAATGAATAGGTCGGGGTTTCGATTACCTCCGGGGGCACGTGGTATAATATTAAATTAGGCCCTGATATCCCAATTGGCAGAGGAGGTCGGCTTAAAACCGATAAAGTGTGGGTTCGAGTCCCACTCGGGGCACAAGAGCTATAGAACGGAACAAGGTATACACGGGGGCCTTCAAATGAAGAATTGGTTGCAATGCTTCAAGAGAGCAACTATACTCAGGTGGGTAAGAGTCTTGGCGTTTCTGATAATGCTGTAAAAAAACGTTTAAAAAATAATTAGATATGAGCCTTGGTATCCCAATTGGCAGAGGACAGGCACTTAAAATGCTTTCAGTGTGGGTTCGAATCCCACCCAAGGTACCCCTTGCCGGAAGGATTGTGGGTTCAAGTCCCACTCGGAGCACGATGCCTTATAATATTCACTTATGGGGGCATTCAGTAAACAAATGCACATAACATGGACTAACAAGATAGATGGCAAGTGTGCCTGCCATAGTTATGATGTAGAAGCTGGACAAAAATACGATGACTTTGAAAGTAGGCACACCCCTGTGGTGTGCTTCAATGCTTTTGGGGAGTCTTATAGAATTAGACTTGACGAAAAGGATCGTAATGCCACCAACTATGACGCTACAACACTATAATTTTAGAGTTAGCAAAGAATGTAATTAATTATCTAAGTTGTCATAGATAATATGGAAAAACTTTGTGAATGTGGATGCGGCAACGCAGTTAATCTTAAATGGTCTTCTAAAACTAGATTCCTTCGTGGGCATAGCAGCAAAGGGAGAGTTTTTGATGACGCATTGAGAGAAAAAATGCGTCAAAACGGTGCGAAACGTAAAAATAGGTCCCACTCTGAAGAAACTAAAAAAAAGATTGGTGATGCTAACAGAGGGAAAAAATTACCTCCTCAGTCTAAAGAGACCATAGAAAAAAGAAGACAATCTAACATTGGTAAAAAAAGATCTGAAGATTTTTGTAGGAAAAACGGAGAAATTCATAGAGGTAAAACAGTTAGCCCAGAGACCAGAAAGAAATTGTCTGCTGCTGCTAAAAATAGACCTCCAGCGTCTGATTCCTATAGAGAAAAAATGAGCAAAATAACAAAACAATTTTGGATTGATGGAGTTTATGACAATTCTAACAATTTAAATTATAGTTCGTATGAAGTAAAGCTTGAGCCAATTTTAAAAAAACAAGGCTACATGGCTACTTATTTAAGACCTTTCTTTATAAAAAACGGCGATAAAGTTAGGAAACCTGATTTTGTTAACGTAAATTCTAAAAAAGTAATTGAATTTTTTGGTACTTATTGGCACCGTGATCGTATTTTACCAGATGGCAAACGTCATGAAACCCCTGAAGAATATATTGCATGGTATAAAGAAGCTGGTTGGGATTGTGTTGTTGTTTGGGAAAATGATTTTGAAGAATTTTATAAAGAAATGAGTAATTAATGCCTTCCATGTCATTAAACACCGCAGCAAAAATCATTTTAGAACTATCTAAAATCCCGGCCACTCCGAAACTGGTGGCGGCATTCAGCAACCCAGGCCCGAATAGTATGTGGATCAAAAGTGTTTTAAAAGCCGCTGCGCCAGCGGCTGGTACCCTGTATAATCCTTCTTACGAACAAGCATTGAATGTTCTACGAGAAAATGGAATTGATATTAATATCTTTGATACGAATTAAAGCAAGCCTCTATAGCACAAGGGACAGTGCAAAGGAGTTCTAACCCTGGGATCTCAGTTCGAGTCTGAGTAGAGGTACTAGTTGTACTAAATAAGTTAAGAAAGGGTAAACAAGAGTAGCACCGCTACCACTTCATCAGAGCCGTTCAACGCACACCGTCTATGACAATTATCCATGGCCTAGCTCGCCGTTCCCTCCTTGTGGGTATGTATGTGTGCTTATTTAGTACAACGCTTTTGGACAGTTAGCTCAGCGGTAGAGCAGGACCTTTACACGGTCAAGGCCGCAGGTTCGATCCCTGCACTGTCCACTTGACAAATAATAAAAATAGATGTATAGTTGTAAACAGTAAGGAGGAATTATGGCCAATTACGGTAAGAGCTTCCTAAAACATGGTGCCGAATTCGCGCTCAGTGTTGGTATGATCAAGGCTGGCAAGGAGATGGAGCGCCTGCAAAAGGAAAAGAAAGAACGGATCAAGATGAATAAAGAGAACGAAAAGCTAGAGCAAGAGTACGTAACAGAATACGTTCTTTATAAGCCAGCTCTTGATATGATTAATGAGAATATCTCAGATCTGTTAGAATTCATTGTAGAGAATGAAATGAATATCAGTAAGGAATTAATGGACAAGACCAAGCATGTTCTTGGTATGCTTGATTGGGTACAGACAGAAGAGGCGGCATTAGAAAATGGAAATTAAGCTGAGTGTTAGTATTGGCGCTACCTTGCAGGTTAAGAATGCAAAGGGAGAGTGGGACTGGATCAAGCCGGAAATTGGGTGCGAGGTATCTCTTGACCCCACAAGTTTTCCCAAGTTAGAGGGCGAAGACGAGCAATACTTGACTCCCTCGCGTTTGCAGGATGTTTTTTCTGAGATGTGGGATGGAGTAGTAGGACCACAGTTCAAGAGCGTGGTGAACGAGTTGATCAACGATCAGGCCCCGAAGGAAGAGGCCATTGACCCTGCCGACGAGGCAGTTGAAAAGGTCTTCCCTGTGGAATATGTCTCAGAAGATCTCGATGAGACCGATGTTATTATTAAATCAAATGATGATTTTGAAGTTGAGTATGTAGAAGAAGAGGATGCGTATTACTAATGCGTGTATGGATCGTAACTACCAAGGAAAAAAACAAGGTTGTCGGGGTATACTCTTCCCCAGAGCTTGCTAAGAAGGACATCCAAGACCCTGAAAACGTCAAAGTGACGCGTTATACTGTCAATGTAGAGAAGAAAAAGGAAGAAGAGAAGTAATGACAGTAATCGCCGCCGCCATAACAAAGAAGGATGGCATCGTTATGGTATCCGATTCAGAGATTACGTCTGGATGGACCAAGGACAACGATGGGTATAACAAACTTTGGGTAGACGATAGGGGCAACTTCCTTATCGGTGGTTGTGGTACTGTCCGTGGTATACAGATCTTCAAGTACTGGGTCGAACTCCCGTTATACAATGGAGACAACCCGGAAAAGTTTGGCGTGGAGCAAATTGCCCCATTGTTGCGGAACGCGCTGAGCGAGCATGGAGCCCTGACCGTTAATAAGAAGGAAGAGTTTTTTGAAGGAGAATTCTTGATGGCGTGGGGGGATACCCTTATCGTTATCTCATCCGACTTTAGCATCTGTGTACCAACCAGTGGTCGCTATGCGACAGGGTCTGGTCAGAGTGAGGCTCTCGGCCATCTTGGTAATACTGGACCTTGGACAAAAGCGGACGTTATTGAAGCCGCTCGTAAGGCGACAATAACTGCCGTTGGGGTTGGTGGCCCACTTTGGGTTGGTACCACTAAATCCATGGCAATAGAACAAGTATGATGTGCTATAGTAGTAATAACAAATAAAGAGATACGAAATGAAGCAGAATTATATTATGCCGAGCAAGAAGAGCGTTGCAGAGAAGCCGCTTGTCGAAGTAACAGAGCCTGACTACGGTGAAACAGATAAGTCTTCAACGCGAGCAGAGACTCGTCGCGCCAGCGCAAACGGAGGCAATGTTCTTGAGGCAGTGGCGACCCTCGAGAGGCTCAATGAGGTTCTCTACATGAATGATCTTGCTGAAGTCAAGTTGCTCAACTCTGTGCAAGTTGATAACCTTGCCTCGGAACTTATTGCAGTACGTAAGGCTAAGGATATTGTTGAAGGCCGTGAGGCTTCTCTAAAGAAGTACGCGACTGATGTTATCAACCTTAAGATTGAGAACGATGGAGAAAACCCAGATGAATTCGGTGGGTATCTTGTAAGCCCGGAGAACGGTGTAAAGCTTTCTAAGGAAGTGTCTGCGGGGAAGCTCAATGTCGATATCAATGAGTTGAAGAAGATTCTCGATGACGATCAGTTCTTCTCGGTAGTTAATACCGTAACAACGAAGATTACTACGATTGTCCCTGGTGGTGGCAACAAGGTCGAAGAGTCAACAGTATACGAAATCAATGAAGAGTGCCTAGAGAAGCAGCTTCTCGCCGGTAATATCGGTATGGAACAAATTCTGAAGGCATCTATCCCAGGAAAGACTCGTACTGCTTTTTATGTCAGAGCCCTATAAGAAACCGAAAAGAATAATCCCATTAAGGGACGACCTACCTCTCTTTGACGTGACGATGGCAGCTTCATTCTTCGATTTGAACCCAAGAGCTTTTAAAAAGAAGGAACAATATTTTATTGATTATAATGGTGAAAAAATCATAGCTACTAGGACACCAGGTAATCAACGTAGGTATAGTCTGAATGATCTTCTAAAGATCGCGCATGCTTTAAGGCGACAAAACAAGATGACTGATAGGCAATTGCGCCTAATAGTTCTAAGAATAGACGCTTTCAAAGAGCCAGTTAAAAAGCATAGGTTACGTTACCGCAAGGGTATGAAAAACGGGCTGGTTATACCTGCGAACCCAGAGGGGTATTGGGAGAAGAACCAATGAAGAAATCTACACTTCTTATTTTTGACACTACGAACATTTTTATCAGAAGCTTTTCTGGCTTAATGCGTCACGGCCTTACAGCCCCGGATGGGACTGGAACATGGGGAACGTTTGGCACATTCAATACGGTAGCGAACCTTGTAAGGAAGTATGAGCCCTCTCATCTACTACTGGCCTTTGATAAGGGCAAAAGCTCTAAGCGTCTAGCCATCGACCCCGAGTATAAGGCCAATAGAGATAAGAAGCGTGATAAACCGAAACCAATGGAAGAGGCTTTTTCACTAGAATTCAAGCCACAATTAGAGATGTTTCTCATGCTTTGTTCTTTGAATGGTCTGCCATTCCTAAGGATACAGGGAGTAGAGGCGGACGATATCATTGCTCATGCTGCCCTTAGCTTATCTCCAGTGTTTGATCGGGTAGTAATTGTTAGTGCTGACCACGACTTACACCAATTAATTAGGCCAAACATTATCGTCGTTAAACCGAACATTAGCTTCAAAGATATTGAAGAAGAAGTCCACACCATGGAAACAATCATGGATACATGGGGAGTAGAACCATGGCGTCTCCCTGAGATCTGGTCATTGATGGGTGATACTGGAGACAATATCAAGGGGATCAATGGTATTGGCCCCAAGAAAGCAACCAAACTCATAGCAGAACACGGAGATCTTGAAGCAGTTCTTAGTTTAGATGACCCTAAGATACAAGAGAATATAGAAGTAGTTAGAAAAGCCAAGAAGCTTATCGAGCTCTCTACTGATAATAGCATTGATTTCCCCCCGCTCGGAAATCTACAATTCAACCCAATGAAGTATGGAGACCCAGGGTATATAGAACTAGAAAACATCTATGATCAGCTAGGGTTCACACAGATAAAAGATAGATGGCGAAAGAACATCCTATGGTCAGACGGCCTACAATTTGGTAAAAGGTTAAATGGTCATTAACGTATGGGTTCATGGATAGTTGTACCAGAATTAGATACAATTAATATATTGACTGAGTACGGAAGATTCTTAGAGAACGATTATCGCATGATAATCGAGCATCTGGAGGTCCCCGATGTCTTCGAAGAATTTGTAGAAAAAACTCACAGAAAGTTTGTGTTCGTATCAGACAGCGATATCCCATGGGTTCTCGCAAAAAGCGTGTATCTTTGTCTAAAACTAGCTGGGCCAGACAGTATAGTCGTGAAGTCTAATAACTTAGATGAGACCTTCATGGTGCAGAATATTCTTGAGAACCACGCTAATGATGTTAAGTACAAGATCTTTACCGCGCACCACGATGAATTAAAGCTTGATAATGAATGGCGTGACGAGATCGAGAACTCAACAGATATAATTGTGTTCGGGGATGAAACAATGTCTCGAGCGTTTAGAGAGTACGAGACTGTAGAACGCCGTGTATGGGAACGTGGTAATAAGTTTAGCTTTGGAATTATTAAAGCAGAGTACCTGACTCAATCTATAATTAACAAAATATGTTTTGACTTCTTCTCGTTCTATGGAGAGGGGAGCCTATCCCCAAAGTTTTATTTCATCGTCGGCAAGATTAATAAGAAGATTATCAAACAATTTGCTATGAATATGATCACAATGTATGGTGGTATGATACAGGAGTACAGAGAAAAGTTGCCTCTTACGAAAAAGAGCGACCTAGTCCAAAAGATCGTCGGAGTGAATTATGCCGCTAAATATATAAGAATCGGTAATTTGCGCACAGAAGATTTCTTTGATAAACTGTACGGAGACGTAAGACTAGTCGAAGTAGACGACCTTGAACAGGTTGAGGATTTTATAAAGGATTGGCAGGATAATATCAATACCGTCGCTACTAACGTAGATGACGACATGGAGACGTTAGATCTTTTAGAAGATAGAATGGTCATACGAATCTGTGATATTGGTGACATGCAATTCCCAGAGTTTTTTGAGCAGTACGACAGAGTGGATGATTTCATGATGTTCTCTGGCGATGATGAAGAAGAGTATCTTTAAGTAGGAAAAATGAGAAATATTATTAGGCAAAATATAGATAAAAAATGGTTTAAGGCTCTAATGATTATTAGCCTAGCCGTTGGTTTCTTCTTGATACTACCTATTATGATAGTTATACTTCCAGTTGTGCTGGCTTACGCATCAGTAGAGGAAATGTTAAAAAGAAATAAGAAGCCAACTGAAGTGAATTTTAACGAAAACAATAAGTGGGGCAACCCTTCTTCATTCAAATATGAAAGCTGGAAAGATATGGGTAACAAAAATGGATAAAGAACAGGCTAGATTAGCTCAAGGTTATGAAGTAATGTTTGAGAGAAACCTGGCTCTTATCGCTAGCAAAAGGCAAGAGGTCCGGATCTTTTCAGACGGGTTCGTATACGAAGGGTTCCTTGGTGGCTTGGACGATAGTTGGGTCCAGCTATACGGTCATGAAGAGAACGATAAGAACAACGCGGATACCCAATGGCGTTTCATCCTTCTCAATAAGAACAACATTTCTTCTATCGGGCCGACTGGTAGAGGTCTGCATGACTATGATAATTATACTCGTGAATTTATTAGTAAGAAGATCCAAACCTTCTCCAGCGTTTGTGATAAGTTCTTAGTTTCAAAGGGAGTAAAAAATGATGGTAGAAGAGAAAAGATTTGATGGCCCTCTCAACGATTACGACGATAACAGCTACGATGAAACAGTAGAAGTACAGCCAGTAATTAGTAAAGAAAAGCTCATAAATGATATCGATTTGACGAAGGCAGACCCTCGGCAACTCCTTCTCTATTTCTGTAGCCGTTTCAAAGAGACACAAGGCTACGACTATAATGTAGACTGGGTGAGGGAAACTGCCATCCTCAAGTCGTTCAAGGAACGTTACGGAGCTGATTCAGGACCTATGATTAAAGTGCTTTTTGATAAGCACAAGGGCAAGATCAATGATATGGTTATGACCATCACGGCATTCAGTAAGGGTAGCAAATGGATCCAAGACACCCTATACGTTGCCCTGCAACAGAATAGAATCAAAGAAGAGAACAAACCAAGTTCAGAAGGGTTACTCACAACCGATGACTTCATTAAACGATTCAATGTTTGATTGGCAGAAAGACTATGTCGATCTCAAGTTCGATTATCTGGATGATGACGAGGTCAATTACTTAGAGCTCAAGCACCCACAATTTGAGATCTTCAATAAGAAGGGTTGCCCTACCTGCACTGACCGTTCTTGCGGGGACTGCAAGCTCCAGTTGCAATTGTATAAGCACTACCTGCGGGCCGGGATCGGTCTTAACTACCAGCGTCTTGATTGGTCTGACTTCCACGGTGATCAGAAGGCGTTAGACCTGGCTAACATTTATCTTGGTCAGCACAAAGAGTTCATCAAGGGTGGCATGGGACTGATGTACCATGGCTCGTGGGGTACTGGTAAGACTCTTCTTACAAGCCTTATTGCCAAGGAACTGGTGAAGCTCGGCTATAGTGTATACTTTGCCACCTTCACCCAGATGGTGGATGAGTTCACTCGTGGATGGGGCAGCAATGAAGACAAGGCTCGTTTTGAAAGTAGAGTCGTAAAGAGTGATGTATTCTTCCTGGATGATATTGGGAAGGAATTCCGTAGTAAATCAAATTTGTCCGAAGCCACCTTCGATCATGTACTGCGTCAGCGGGCACTAGATAACCGTCCGACTTTTATTACAACAAACATGACGATTGAAGAGTTGAATGAGGGCTACGGTAGTGCTATATTCTCTCTTCTGAAGGAAAGAATGATTGTCCACAACATGGAAGGAATCGACTATCGTGAGTACGCTCGTGATCGTACGCTCGATGAGATTAAGAATTCAACAATCAGAAAAATTATTTAGTAGAAAGTAAGAAGATGGACCTGGAGCGCAGCTTCGTAAGGCATTTTGTAAAATTGGATAGCTTCAAAGTTATTTGGGATAAGGGTATTAGAAGCGAGCATTTCTTCGATGATGGAGTGCGTGAGCTGTTTGACTACAGCATGGATTATTACATCCGTAGTCAGTTCAAGAAGACTGTAGACCAGGACTTTCTAGAGACTAAGTTCGATGACTATTTCGCCAAGCATGAATGGCCGGAAGAGGAATATCTTGTCGGTGTTCTTGTTGAGGAACTTATCACTAAGTACCGAAAGGCTAGTACTCAGAGCGCCCTACTCAAGGCGGCGAATGCCCTTGAAGACGATCCAGAGGCTGGCATTTCATTAGCCCTGAATAGTCTCACAAAGATCCAGAGCGACACGAGTACTCGGGAACGCATCGAAATCTATGGTGAAGGATACGAGCGTCGTGTCAATGAATATATTGATGAGATCGCCAACCCCACCAAGGATCGTAAGGGTATTTATCTTGGATGGGATGCTCTTAACGACCACATGTATGGCATCCAAAAGGGTGAGCTTGCAGTCGTAGTGGGCATCCCCAATGTAGGTAAGTCATGGGTGGGGAGTGTCATCGCTCTCGAGGCAGCTCGTAGAAAGAACAAGGTATATTTCGCATCCCTGGAGTTGCGCAAGGAGCTTACACTAATGCGCCTGGACTGTCTAGCGAGTGGAGTACCATACAGCAGATATGAGCGCGGTCAACTGACTCCTAACGAGTTGAAGCGCCTTAAGGAAGCACGCGAAGAGATTATGGAATTTGGCGAGTATCTTCTGATTGACTCTCCGAGCAAAAAGTCTGAGCGTAGCGTCATGGAACTGTATTCCAAGGCAAAGCACTGGGGAGCTGATCTGATGGTTGGTGACCAGCTATCATGGATCTCAACAGAGAAGAGCTACGGGTCTGCGAGCAACTACCAGACCCTGCAGATGGCTGAGGTTATTACAGACGTTGCATCTACAAACAGAGAAATGGGGATGGCTTCAGTGTGGCTAGCCCAGTTCAACCGAGAAGCGGCGAAGAGCAAGAAGGGCCGTGGGGGTCTTGCTAACATTGGTCTAAGCTCACAAGTTGAACAGATTGTTGACGTTGCTCTCGGGATCGGGTGCACGCAGGAGATGAAGCGTAATGAAGCTCTTGTGCTCGATATTATGAAGAGCCGCCGCAGTGACCTGAAATCTTGGATGCTAAACTTTGAGTTGAAGGACCGTACTTCGTTGAGTATTGTTCGTGAATACGAAGAGGCTGGTGAATAATATGCAGACATTTTTGCCGTATGATGATTTTGAAAAGACAGCAAAGGTGATGGACCGGAAGCGTTTGTGTAAGCAAAGAGTAGAAAACTTGCAGATCATGAACGCTCTTTTGGACCAATCATACGGCTGGCAAAATCACCCAGCAGTAAAGATGTGGCGTGGTTATGAGTGGTATCTGTACAAGTACCAAGAAGCAATATGTTATGAATGGACATCTAGGAACTACAAGGATACCTGCCTAGAGAAGACGCAAAATCTAATGGCTGGTAAACCCATCGGGACGAATAGACCGCCGTGGCTTGGTGACGAAGAGTTTCATCGCAGCCATCGTAGTAATCTGTTGCGTAAGGAACCAGAATTCTATGGTAAGTTTTGGGATGTAGAAGATGATCTGCCATACGTCTGGCCGGTCACAGCATAGAAAGGAGTAAAAATGCAGATGCCTCTTGAAGAACAGATTCATATTCTCAATGTATATATTGAGGACCTTAGAGAAGAGAATGATGATCTTCGTAATAAGATCAAAGAAGCTTTAGATTATATCCGCGCGGATAGTTTGATTAATGGTTATCCTGAACGTCTTATTGAAATATTGGAGTGGTAATGTCCAACTCTATGGCCGACATCTTTCCTGGGCTAGACGCAAGAGTCGTGCTGCAGGATATTCTCGGCATTAAAGACATTATTGATAGTGGAGAAGAGCTAATACACTCATGCCCTTTGCCACTGGGTATGCATAAGAATGGTGATAGAAACCCCAGCGCAAGCTTGAACAAAGACACATTGTTATTCAATTGTTTTACCTGCGGAGGCGGGAGCGTTATCTGGCTAGTTCAAAATTGCTTGAATGTTAATCGGAATGATGCCATCGCTTTATTGAAGAATGAAGCAACTGGATTAAAGTTAATATCAGTAGAAGATTTTATTGAAAAGTTAGAAGGAGTATTTATCAATGATAAAGCGAATGGCCCTGAGATTCCTTATTACAGCGAAAATTTGCTTAAACGCTGGGAAGGCCCATGTGATTATTTATCTAGAAGATCCGTTTCACTGGATGTCCAACGACAAATGCGCACCGGTATCGAAAAAGGTAGGCTTGAAGTTGCTAAGACGATTTCGGGAGAAACTACTGTCTCTGTTGATCGAGTCGTACTACCGCACTTCATCAAAGGTAGACTCGCTGGGTGGGTTGCTAGAAAGATTGAAGAAGTAGCCGGAGTTCCTAAGTATAGAAACTCTAAGGGGTTCCCTCGAGAAGCGTGGCTCTACAACCTAGATAATAATTTAGATACAAAAGAAGTTTATGTCGTAGAAAGCCCCATGAGTGTATTGGTCATGAAAAGCCGTGGAGTGGATAACGTTGTCGCTACGTTCGGGGCGAAAGTTGGTCACCATCAGATGGAATTGCTCCGTAATTTTGATAAGGTCAATGTCTTTATGGATGGAGATATGGCCGGTAGACTTTCAACGGAGAATCTGATTGAGGGGCTCATGCCGTATACCAAAGTAGGTGTCATCGAAACCCCTGATGAAGAGGATCCTGCCACACTTCTAGAAATACCTGATACAATATCTTCGTTCGAATACCAATTAAAATACCGCTTGACTTACAGTGGTTGAGCTGCTATAGTGTGCAGTATCATAAAAATATAGCCTTAGGGCTCTTGATAAAAGGATAAGAAAATGGCTTTGCAAAAAGGAATGTCAGCAGTAAAAGCAAGCATCGAGCGTTCGCAGAGAAGCAGTGGGCCTCGTGAGTACGAGCGTACCCCCTGGTACAACTGGAATGCAGGAGAGAGCAAGGTCCTTCGTTTCCTGACGGATGCGAATGATATCTTTGTCGTCCCAGTCCACTCGATGGTACCGACGTTCGATGGTAAGAAGAAGAACTTCGTCTGTCGCTCCGTCTTCGACGCTCCTTGTGAGCTGTGCGCTCGTGAGAAGGGCACCCCTGGGGCCTACCGCCGTGATGTCGGTTATGGAGTAGCAGTTCTTCGTGAGGAAGTCCGTGAGGAAGTTGACGGTCAAAGCAAGGTTGTTGGATACCGTGACGTTACTTCTGAGTATGAAGAGATTGTCGATGGAAAGACCGTAATCAAGAAGAAGCCGTACGTTGGTATTGTTTCACAAGGTATGCGCAATTTCTGGAATACTATTGCTGTCATCTCAGAGAAGTATGGATCATTGCGTGACCGTGAGATTGAGATCATTCGTCAGGGTCAAGGTACTGATACCACGTACATGGCCTTTGCTCTCCCCGAGAAGATCATCACGGATAAGGAAGGTCGGCCGAACATTGATGAGCGTTACGCGAAGTTCATGCCTGATGTAGAAGCCTTCCTGAACCGAATCGGCTCTGCTGAGTATTACGATGCTAACCTTCGTGGTATTGTGAAGAAGGAGAACCAGCCTTCTCAGCCTTCTGCCCCGGTGGCGTCAGATGACGAATATGGTGAGGACGAGTACGTTTCTATCGATGAAGAGACTACCGCAGACCGCCTACGTCGGAAGATGGCAGCTCAGTCGTAGCCTAAAGTCGTGGGTCCCGATAATCCGCACGCCCATGGAGTAGCTGAAGAAGGGATAGGCTGCTCCTGCCTCAAATTATAGTTAGGAGTTAAGATGAGAGTTCTAGTATGTGGTAGCCGTGACTATGACGACAAATTAGCAATTAATAACGCTATCTATAGGATTGTTTCACAAAACGATGATGTGGTTATTATTGAGGGCGGAGCAAGAGGAGCAGACTCTATAGCTAGAGAATGCGCTTTATTAAACAAGTTAGGTTTAGAAACATACCACGCTGAATGGAATAAGTACGGAAAGAGAGCCGGGTTTCTTAGGAACCAGCAGATGCTGGACGATGGTAAACCTGATCTTGTGCTAGCATTCTTTAGTGATTTAAAGAAAAAGTCACGCGGTACTGGTATGATGGTAGAGATAGCTAAAAAAGCTGGAGTGAGAGTAGAAGAGTATGGGCGAGAAAATTAATAAGACGCACGATCAGATCGTTGCATGGTTGAACGAATCTTTACAGAAGGTTGGGGCACATATGGGGAATGACGAATACGAGAATGGGTACGCCCAGGCTCTCGTTGACGTTCTTTCCTTCGTAGAAAAGACGCAGTAAGATGGATCGTCTCGTAGCACTTCATCTTCACAGCGAGCACTCAAATCTTGACGGGCTTGCCACCATAGATCAAATCGTTAAAAGAGTTGTTGATCTTGGCCAGAGCGCAGTGGCTATTACTGACCATGGAGAGTGCAGCGGTCACCTACAGCTTCAAAAAGCTGCCGATAAGTTTGGCATCAAACCAATTCTGGGTATGGAGGGCTATTTCACCGAGAACCGCTTTGATAAGAGCGGTAAGAAGGGTGAGAATTACGACCACATGACCATACTTGCGATGAACGCTAAGGGGCTCGAGAACCTATGGGCTTTGTCCAGTTTGGCGTATATCGAAGGTAGTTACTACGGTAACCCACGATTCGACTGGGAACTTCTTGAGAAGTACAACGAAGGTCTTATCGTCACTGGCGGTTGCATGGGTGGATGCATTGGCAAACACCTTAAGGACGACAGCACATACTATAAGGCCGTGGAGAGAATCGGTAGATACCAGGATATTTTTGGTGACCGCTTCCATCTTGAGTTGCATACGTATCTTGATCCCGAGAGTAATGAGTGGAACCTAAAAGTAGCCGAGGCGGCGATTGATTTTAGCGTCCCGTTGATCGCAGTGGCCGACTCCCACTACGCTGAACCAGAACAATGGTTCGCTCATGAACTCATGACGGCCATTCAAATGGGTAAAACAATTTATGATGAAACTCGTTTTAGCTATGGACCGAATCAGTTGTGCATGTTCTCCGAGGAAGAGACTCGCAGACGCTTAAGCTATCTGCCGGAAAGTATTGTTGATCAAGCGATTTTGCGCACTGAAGAGATAGCTGAAATGTGTAGTGCACGCGTTCCTGGGTCTCGTAAGATGCCAGTTTTCTTCAATACAGCTAAAATGGATGAACGAAAGCTCCGAGAATTCGTTGAGGAAGGGTTTGAGCGCAAGATCGTCGGTCATATTGAATCGGGAATGGTCCCTGCGTACCGTGAGCGCCTTGAATACGAGATGGACATTATTGTAACTCGGGGATTCCCAGGATACTTTCTAACTGTGCGCGACATCATCGTTTGGAGCAAGGGTGAGGGGTTCTTGGTGGGTCCCGCGAGAGGATCGGTCGCCGGTAGCCTCATCGCGGATTGTCTAGATATCACAGAGATAGACCCAATCCCTCATGGACTAATCTTTGAACGGTTTCTTAATCCTGAGCGCGTCAGTATGCCAGACATCGACATCGATATGCCGAAGCATGAGCGGCACTTAGTCCGAGAATACTTGGAAAAGAAGTATGGTAAATACAATGTGTCCAGCATCGGTACTGCTAACACATTAGGGCCAAAGCAGGCTATTAAGGATATCTGCCGTGGCCTTGGTGTCCCAGTAGAAGATGCCCAGAAGATGTGTGATATCATCGATGATTCTTGGAATATCAAGAATCGTGGTGCAACGTGGGAAGAGACCTTTAAGCAATATAAGGGTGAGTTTTCATCGTGGGTGTCAAAGTACCCTAAGCTTTTTGAGAACCTACCTGAGTTTGTTAATCACATTCGTCACACTAGCGCACACGCTGCGGGCCTTGTTATCAGCAAGGAATCGTTGCTGGGGTCTATACCACTGCGTTACAGCCCATCTAACGAAGACGTAAGAACACAGTTTGATATGGGAGAGATTGACGAACTTGGTTTTGTAAAGATTGACCTTCTCGGGCTTAGAACCCTCAGCACTCTCATGGAAGCTCTAGAGATTATTAAGAGCAACAACGATGGTTCTCTCCCATTCAAGCACTTCTATGAATGGAACAATGACTGGTCAAAGTACTATGATGATGCCGATGTGTGGCGTTCGATCAGCACTGGGCACAACATTGGTTGCTTCCAGATTGAAACGAATGGTCTGCGCAACCTGGTTAAGAGATTCAAGCCAGAGAACATTGAGGACCTTTGTACTCTCATCGCTATTTTCCGACCAGGAGTTACTCGAGCGGTTGATGCTGAGACCGGTCTAAACCTTCTTGAGATGTATATGCAGAAGCGCGAAGGAAAACGACCAGTCAACTATAAGCACCCGAAGCTTAAGGATATTCTTGGTGTATCGTACGGAAGTTTTGTCTATCAAGAACAGATTATGGAGGCTTGCGTCTCCCTAGCGGGTTATACAATTGTTGAGACTGATCGTGTCCGTAAGATTGTTGCTAAATCGCACTACGAAGAGATGGTTGAAGAGTGTGATATCTTTGTCGCTAAATGCGGCGAGCAAGGTATTGATAAGAAGACAGCGTTGTCGATCTTCGATGACATGCGGGCATTCGGTCAGTACGCCTTCAACAAGAGCCATAGCCTTGGGTATAGCATGCTTGCGTACTGGACTGCCTGGGTAAAGCATTATTACCCACGTGAATATATGACCGCTTTGTTCCGAACAAACCCAGCTGATAGCGCAGTATATACGAGAGAATCTCGTCGTATGGGTATTAATGTTCTCGGACCAGACATCAATGAGAGCGGCAGTGGTTACACATTGACAAAGAGCGGAAGTATACGGTATGGTTTAAGCAGCGTTAAGTATGTCGCTAGTGCGGCTGACTATATCAACAAGCTTGGGCCATTTTCTACGTTTGAAGACTTCCTGAATAGGATCCCGAGCCGACGTGTTAATAAAAGAATCATTCTTTCGATGATTAAGTGTGGTGTATTTGACAGCCTGTGCGGTGATCCTAAAACTGCACTATACGAATACTGTAAGACAAGAAAAGAATTTAAAAGGAACTTAGATGATAATTGCAGCGAAGATTGTATGTATTGTGCTGGCCGCTCTAGTGTTTTTGAATGCTATGCGACGAACCAAGAATTTATCGATTCTAGAGGAGCCAATGAGCAAGAACTCTTGGGAACTATGGTTAGTATTGATCCTCTTGCTAATTACATTGATCTAATCGAGGATGAGCAAAATTTTCCTGGAGAAAAGAACATGTTCCAGGGAGAAAAGGCTATGCTTGGTGGTATCATGACGCAAGTGAAACAACTCGTCACTAAGAAGGGTAAGAACCCAGGGAAAGAGATGTGTCAACTGTGGGTAGAACTCCCCATTACAAGTGCTATAGAAGAGGACGGATCTTTTGAAGAAGAAGGCGAAGAGGGCTCTTCGAAAGATGAAAGCGTTCAAATCGTGGCATTCCCGGACACGTACAAACGAGTCAGAGAAAATCTTGAGGTCGGAACGCCGGTCCTGGTGGAAGTAGAAAAGATGAAAGACGGTCTCAGTCTAAGAAATGTATTTCGGCTTGACAAGCTGAGAGCTTCGTGATATGATAAAGAAAGTAAGAGAAAGATGAGTGATGGCTAAGTCATATATGAAAAAGTGGAGATGCTCAAAGTGCGAAACGACTATTGAAGCAATCGCCAAAGAGGTAACTCATCGTTGCCCGAAGAATAAGAACTTGAATACCAAGTTCGAACTAGTAGAGGAGAAGTAATGGAGTACGCAGAGCTTGAGCACAGTAAGATTAGCCTTCTAGTGCATGATAAGAGCAATTGTTTAAACCCGGAAGTTTGTACCATTCACAATAGAACCAATCATAATATGCGTGGGTTTAAGCAGTTTTACAGCTTCGACCGCCATATTATGGAACGCATCTGTACTCATGGGATCGGTCATCCAGACCCGGATGATATTAGAATCATCAATGGGTCTGACAACGGAGAACATGGATGTGACGGATGCTGCTTAGATTTTAAAGTACAAGAAGATTACGAAGACTCTTAAGGAGATAAAATGTTACCAGGTATTTCAGGAAAGCTGATTTTCAATCAGGACTTCTCAACCATCACCACACTTGACCCGACCGTCTGGTCCTCGTCGTGGTTTGGCGGCGGGCAGATGAACAATGTAAAGACCGACCCGAAGAACGTCAGCATCGTGAACGGTCAACTGGTCCTCACCCTTGCGTCCGCGACCTCGGGGGCGTTGGTCAACACCAACCCGAGCGACAGCAACAAGAAGGGCTTTCAGTTCACCTACGGCTATGCCGAAGCCAGCATCACCTTCCCTAGCGTGAACGGTGCTCTGGTCAACTGGCCCGCGTTCTGGACGGATGGACAGTCCTGGCCGACAACGGGTGAGTTCGATATCGCTGAGGTACTAGGTGGACACATGACCACCAACTACCACTACGGCACTCCGGCCAACCCGCAGACCTCCAACTCAGGGCAGGTCCCCGGCGACTGGACGGGCAAGCACCGCTACGGGATGTTGTGGATCCCCAACCTCCAGGCCGTCTACTTCGACGGCAAGTTGGTCTACGTCCGTCAGGGTCTGAGCATCGTGTCAAGCCCGCAGTACCTCATCCTCAACCACGGCGCATCGGGGACAGCGAACGTCGGCGCGAACATGCTTGTGGACTACGTCAAGGTGTGGCAGTGAAGTTCAAGCGGGGGGATAACGTCATCACCCCCTTCGGCAAGACAGTAGTGGTGACGGACGTGAAGGTTGAGGCGCTGGTCCTTGTTGAGGCCGACACCCGAGCCTGGCGCGAGAAGTTGAGGAAGTTCCATGTTTGACGATTTTGACGAATTTGTGGAATACCACCAGATTTCCTACGAGGAACTGGGGCCAACCTCTACGGGGCCCACCTCTCCGGGGCCAACCTCTACGGGGCCCACCTCTCCGGGGCCGACCTCTACGGGGCAACTGGCACTCCCTACACCGGGATGCCAGACGGATGGAAGTTGGACGATCAAGGACTGTGGGTGGGAGCGTGAAGTGCCGAAACTGTGGGAAGCCGATAAAGCCATCAATCGTCGCCTACGAAGGGAGCAAGGAATGAGTGACGAAGCAGTATGGAACCCAGAGACGGTTGAACTAGCCCGAGAGTTTCACGACGATTACGAACGTCAGGCCAAGCGCCTTGGCTGGTCGTCTCAGACTCCGGTCCCTTTCGAGGAATTACCTGAAGCCAACCTTCAGACGATGCTGTGCACTGTAGCGCGTATATCAGCAATGGTGATCAATGAGTGCCGCGACCTCACCGCCGAGGAGCCGAAGTGTGAGCACGACACTGGTCATTGGGAAAGAGATGCTGGTAACAAGAAACTTCATTGGGTCACTTACGCCCACTGTCCTCTTTGTGGCGAG